>ERZ773276.1628-NODE-1628-length-16347-cov-42.383808_pt1 | contig 16347 bp, 10 predicted proteins | sample MGYA00511386_ERZ773276 | MGnify/ENA primary metagenome ERZ773276 (study PRJEB29015, sample SAMEA2737778) | human gut metagenome | biome: human gut; feature: human-associated habitat; material: faeces | place: China | collected 2012 ...
ACAAGCTTCAGAACTTCATCATCAAGATCGGTTATCCCGACAAGTGGAAAGACTACAGCGGGCTGCAGGTCGCTGACTCGCTGAGCCTCTACGAGAATCTCCAGCGCATCTCACGGTGGGCTACCGACAAATATATCGCCGAGAAGGTCAACAAGAAGGTGGACAAGAGCGAGTGGGGCATGACTCCGCAGACCATCAACGCCTATTACAATCCCACGACCAATGAGATCTGCTTCCCCGCTGCCATCCTGCAGCCACCATTCTTCGATCCCAACGCTGACGATGCCGTGAACTATGGTGCCATCGGTGGCGTCATCGGACACGAGATGAGCCACGGCTTCGACGACCAGGGATCGCAGTTCGACAAGAACGGCAACCAGCACGACTGGTGGACAGCTCAGGACAAGAAGAACTTCAACGCACGCACAAAGGTACTCGCCGACTACTTCTCACATTTCGAGGTGCTCCCCGGCGTGAAGATCAACGGACAGCAGACACTCGGCGAGAACATCGGCGACAACGGCGGACTCAACATTGCCTTCACTGCTCTGCAAAACAGCATGAAGCAGCATCCGCTGACCACCATCGACGGCTTCACGCCCGAGCAGCGCTTCTTCCTGGCTTGGGGACGCGTATGGGCGTCGAATATGACACCTGAGGTGATCCGCTATCTCATCACCGTCGACGTGCACTCTCCCAATATGGCACGTGTCAATGCCGCTCTGCCACAGATCGACGCCTGGTACAAGGCCTTCGGCGTGAAGAAGGGCGACAAGCTGTTCTTGCCCAAGAACAAGCGTGCGCATATCTGGTAAACAATCGCTGAAATCCTGTTTTGTTGGATAAACTGACAAAAAACGGCCTCTGAGAATCGATTCTTTGCGACGAAGTGCCCTCTTGGGCGCAATTTCTCGATTCTCGTGAGGTTTTTAGTAAACTGTTGGTAGTCAGAGTGTTGTAAGCATTCAATAATTTTCTGCTGAAGAAATCATTGAGATTTTTCGGTCAAATGGGCTGTTTGACTGAAAATTCTCTAGAGAATTTCTGATGAAATAGGTGAAATGACGTGGTCATCTCACCTGTTTTATAACGAGGAATGGGTGATTTGACCATGTCAAATCACCCATTTTTATGTCTGATCATGCCGAAAGCATGAAAAAACGCCCATTATTTCTCCTTATCATTCTATTTTACTGATGCTTCCTTATCTATTTTGAGCGTCGAAGCCGACAGACTTTTGTAAAAATGCTTTTCGTCTGCTCACAAAGATCCTTAGACTTTGACCTTGACAAAACGGCTCATAGCCTGACGCACTTTTTTGTTGACGTGTGACATTATGTCATATCTTTCCCTATGCCCCCTGCCGTTGGCACACGCTTTGTTATTTAAGGGGCGGACAATCAAGTCCGACAGTTAACATCGAATAATAAATAAAATATATACAATTATGGGAAAGATTATTGGAATCGACTTAGGTACTACCAACAGCTGTGTGGCTGTGTTTGAAGGCAATGAGCCTGTAGTGATCGCAAACTCTGAAGGCAAGCGTACGACACCGTCTGTCGTGGGCTTCGTCAAGGACGGTGAGCGCAAGATTGGTGATCCGGCAAAGCGTCAGGCTATCACCAACCCGAAGAACACCGTATACTCCATCAAACGTTTCATGGGTGAGACCTACGAGCAGAGCCGCAAAGAGGCTGAGCGTGTGCCTTATACCGTGATCAACGACAACGGTTATCCTAAGGTGCAGATCGATGGTGCCGCACATCCTTACACACCGCAGGAGATCTCTGCTATGATCCTGCAGAAGATGAAGAAGACCGCTGAGGACTATCTCGGCCAAGAGGTCAACGAGGCTGTCATTACTGTACCTGCTTACTTCTCCGACTCTCAGCGTCAGGCCACTAAGGAGGCTGGTGAGATTGCTGGTCTGAAGGTGCGCCGTATCGTCAACGAGCCTACGGCTGCCGCTCTGGCTTACGGTGTCGACAAAGCCAACAAGGATATGAAGATCGCTGTCTTCGACCTTGGTGGTGGTACGTTCGATATCTCTATCCTTGAGTTCGGTGGCGGCGTGTTTGAGGTGCTCGCTACCAATGGTGATACCCATCTGGGTGGTGATGACTTCGACCAGGTGATCATCGACTGGCTCGTCAACGGCTTCAAGGCCGACGAGGGCATCGACCTGACCAAGGATCCTATGGCTATGCAGCGCTTGAAGGAGGCTGCTGAGAAGGCAAAGATCGAGTTGAGTTCTACGACGACCACTGAGATCAACCTGCCTTATATCTCTGCTGAGGGCGGTGTGCCTAAGCACTTGGTGAAGACACTGACACGTGCTCAGTTTGAGCAACTCGCTCACGACCTGATCCAGAAGTGTCTGGTACCTTGCCAAAACGCTATCCGCGACGCTAAGCTCTCTACCAGCGACATCGATGAGGTGATCCTCGTGGGTGGTTCCAGCCGTATTCCTGCTGTACAGACACTGGTGAAGAACTACTTCGGCAAGGAGCCCAGCAAGGGCGTTAACCCTGATGAGGTCGTCGCTGTCGGCGCTGCTATTCAGGGCGCTATCCTCAACAACGAAAAGGGTGCCGGCGACATCGTGCTGCTCGACGTCACTCCGCTGACCCTCGGTATCGAGACCATGGGTGGCGTGATGACAAAGCTGATCGACGCCAACACGACCATTCCTTGCAAGAAGAGTCAGATCTTCTCTACTGCTGTCGATAACCAGACTGCCGTGACCATCCACGTGCTGCAGGGTGAGCGCCCGATGGCCGCTCAGAACAAGAGCATTGGTCAGTTCAACCTTGAGGGTATCGCACCCGCTCGTCGTGGTGTGCCACAGATCGAGGTGACCTTCGATATCGACGCCAACGGTATCCTGAACGTCAGTGCCAAGGATAAGGCTACCGGCAAGGAGCAGAAGATTCGTATCGAGGCTTCCAGCGGCTTGAGCCAGGACGAGATCGAGCGCATGAGAGCTGAGGCTAAGGCCAACGAGGATGCTGACAAGAAGGAGCGTGAGAAAGTGGACAAGCTCAACCAGGCTGACTCCATGATCTTCACCACCGAGAACTTCCTCAAGGACAATGCCGACAAGATCCCGGCTGACAAGAAGCCGGCCATCGAGGATGCTCTCAACAAGCTGAAGGATGCTCACAAGGCTGCCGACGTGGCCGCCATCGACACTGCTATGGCTGCTCTGAACACCGCGGTTCAGGCTGCCTCAGCCCAGATGTATGGTCAGGGCGGTGCTCAGGGCTTCCAGGGCGGTGCCAACGCCGGTGCCGGTTCGCAGCAGAACACGAACAACGGTTCTGACAACAAGTCGGACGACAATATCCAGGATGCCGACTTCGAGGAGGTGAAGTAATATTGACAACTATCAATAACGATAAATAAGAAAACGGGTGTAACTCAATAGGTTACACCCGTTTTTGTTTTAGTTAATCTTTGTATAATTACCGATTTCTTCCGATATTTATCTTATATTTGTACCATATTTGGAACGTCCCTTAATTTGCGACGAGGTGTCCCTTGTTTCCTCTTATGGGTACTTGTGTTATCTTAATTCATGACATCATGCCATCTGCTAAATTTGAGATAAAACGGAAGTGTAAAGAATGTGGAGCAACGTTCATTGCAAAGACACTGGAGTTCCTACTATTGCAGTAGGACTTGTACGCTTAGAGCCTACAATAAGAGGAAGACGGAAAGTAAAAAACGGGAGCAGATGGATGCTATTGTCTCCAAAATTCCTGATGGACGTGATTATATAAGTGTGACCGAGGCAGAAGCCATGTTTGGCATTTCCGCTAAGACCATCAGGCGTATGATAAGAAGCGGAAAGATTCCAGCTATCAATATAGGACAACGGCTAACACGTGTATGTAAGTCCGCCCTATTAGAAAGGGTTCCATTACGTGATGAACCTCTTGACCGTACCAAACCATTACCTAAGCTTTACCATCTTGAGCCAGAAGACTGCTACACCATTGGCGAAATCTCCAAGACTTATGGTATAGACGACAGTATGGTCTATGCCCATATTCGAAAATATTTGTTCAAATAGTTAGAGATATTCTTTTGCGCAAATATTTTTTTTTGTACCTTTGTGCTTGGTGCAATGCATATATATGTTAAGCACTGATTTTGCGGGTGAATTGGATAGCGATATCTGATTTCTGAAGGCTTCGTAACAAATTGTCCCTTCCAACTATGACAATCAACCAAGAAGCTTGGGAATTGGGAGTCGCCTGTTATAGGCGTATCCCTTCCTAAAGCTTTCTTGGTTGGGCTAACTGTGGAAGGGACGGCCTGTTACGGAAGCGGGAGGAAGTGGATGCGCTTTCTTTTTCCTCAGGCTGAAATAAAACAATAGAGTCCCTTCCACAATGACTAATAAATTTGTTTTTTCCGGCCATGAGTCATTCTCTTGTAAGTCGTTATGGCTGAAAAAGGGTTATGACTTCTTGGTTCATGATTATAATTTCAATGCTCCCGATGCCGTAGTGCAGCTCGGAGTAGGGAAGAATATGGTATCCTCTATTCGTTTTTGGATGCGGGCTTTCATGCTTACGTCCAAAGATGAACTTACCCCCATTGCTCACTATCTCTTTAAGGACCATGATGGTGCAGATCCTTTTATTGAGGATTTAGGAACATTATGGATTCTTCATTTTCTGCTTGTTACAGGAGGAGAGGCCACAATCTATAATTGGGTTTTCTTGCGTCTTCAAAAAGAACGTAAAGAATTCACGCGTATTCAGGTCGTCAATGCAGTCAGACGATATATGATAGAAGCCGAAAGGGCTAAGTCTTTCAATGAGAATACTACGAAGAAGGATGTTGCCGTATTGTTGCAGAATTATGTAGAGCCTCAAAACTCACATAGCAATGAGGACTACACCGCCCTCTTACTCGACCTCAATTTGATCAGGACCTCAGACGGAGGCAAGAGCTATCAATTTAATATAGAAGGCAAGCGGCCTCTTCCTTTGGATATATTCATTTACGCCATTATCAAATGGAAAGGAGAAAACCTAAGCATCGATTTTTCATCTATTCAGGATATGGGTCTCGTCTTCTGCCTGAGCGATATGGAAACGATCTCTTTATTGCAGCAAGCCAGTGAGACTTACCCGGAACTGATGCATTATAGCGATGTAGCAGGCGTAAGGCAATTGCAGTTCTTGAAAGATTGTAACGCACAATACTTCCTCGACAAATATTACTCGCATGAATCAATTTAGTCTTTCAGCAAACATAGAAACAGGATTCGCCAAGGGGAATCAATATATCGTGACCCCAAATGCTAAGAAAGTATTGGCAGAGATAGTGAATGGATACCAGTCGGGCATTCATTCCTATACTATCATTGGAACTTACGGGACAGGGAAGTCCAGTTTTCTTATTGCTCTTCAAAATGATCTATCAGGGAGAAGCAAGAAAAAATATTTATTTGACAATATAGATGTATTGGGTTGCGAGAAAGTAGAGACACTTAACATTGTCGGGGATTACGCTTCTTTGCCACTTCTGTTGTCTCGTAAACTAAACATAGAGGGGAATACGGCAAGCGTACTTGACGCTCTTAGAGCATATTGCAGCAAGTTGAATGCAAAGAATACTTTCCTTGTCATCATGATTGATGAGTTTGGAAAGGTGCTTGAACACGCTGCAAAGAAGGACCCGGAAAGCGAACTCTACTTTATGCAAAAACTGGCTGAGTTCGCTAATGTTCCTACCAGGAAAGTTCTTCTGCTGACTACACTTCATCAGAACTTCAGTGCTTACGCAAAGGGACTTTCCCAGCCTCAGCGCAACGAATGGAATAAGGTGAAAGGGCGCTTCAAGGAAGTGGTGTTCGTGGAGCCTGTAGAGCAGATCTTGATGTTAGCTGCTCGTCAAAATAATGAACAAGAACTTACGCTGACTGAAACAGAGGAGGCAAATCTATGCACCCTTCATCAACTTGCTATAGATACGAAGTTTGTCTCTTCGGATTTCTCTTTTGAGACAGCTAAGAGCCTGTACCCACTGGATCCTTTTTCCGCTTTTAGTATCACCCAGGCTATTCAGAGATATGGGCAGAATGAAAGATCTCTCTTCTCTTTCCTTCATGCTCAGGGAAGTAACTCACTTAAAGAGTTTAAGCCGTCAGACAGGCTGACGTACAATCTCCAGATGGTGTATGACTACGTCATCTATAACTTCTACTCCTTTCTTAAGGATGCTAATGCCGACTCCATGAATTGGAGTGCGATGAAGATAGCCTTGGAAAGAGTGGAGGGGCAATCGTGGGACAGTAAAGAAATGATGGTCGACGCGACCAAGATAGTCAAGACTATAGGAATGATGAACCTTTTGGGTACAGCGTCCTTTTCTATGACGAAAGAGCAATTCTCCGCTTATGCCCAGTATGCTCTTGATATTGACAATGCCAATGAGATTGTTCATACGCTACAGCGTTACAAAATTATACGTTACGCGGAATATAAGCATCGCTTAATCCTCTTTGAAGGGACTGACGTTAATATAGAAGAAGAAATAGCTAAAGCTGGGCTCGTGGTTAGCCGACCAGTAACCTATATTGCGGAGTTATCGGACTTTTTCGCTAAAAAGGTTTCACCGGTAAAGGCTTATTATTATCATATTGGCACACCACGGTATTTCCAATACGAGATACGGGATGAGGCTGTGGATATGATACCTACGGGTGATATTGATGGATTTATAGAACTGCTTTTCTCTTCGAAAAAAGGATACCTCAAAGAGGTAAAGCAAATGAGTGAAGACTGTGAACATGCTATCATATATGCTTATTTCAACAACACTGACGAAATTGTAGACCATCTTTATCAGATAGACAAATATGACTATATCCTTAGACACGTACTGTTAGATCAAGCTGACCATGTGGCTATTAAGGAGATCAACAATTTGCGTGATTATGAGGAAGTGCAGTTGAACAAGGTTATCCAGGAAAGCTTGTTCGGATATAATGGAAATGTTACTTGGATATTCAAAGGCAAAGAAATAACCATAAACTCTCAACGCGATTTCAACAAATTACTCTCAAGAGTCTGTGACACGGTCTATTCAAAGACACCTGTCATGATCAACGAATTGTTTAATAAAAACAAGTTGAGCAGCTCTATCTCCAGCGCAAAGGCCAAATATCTGCAAGCGTTGGTTAATAATAGTGACTTGGTTGACTTTGGCTTTGAAGCTGATAAGTTTCCCCCAGAGAAAACCATCTATTATTCTTTGCTGAAGAATACTGGGTTGCATGTTGATGGCAGCTTCACAGACAAGCCATCCAATTCTGGAATTATGCCGTTATGGGATGCTTGCGAGGAATTCTTGCAAACAACAACATCGAAGCCAAGGAAAATATCAGAATTGATAAAGAAACTTTCATCTCAGCCGTACAAGATAAAGGGCGGTTTTCTGGACTTTTGGATACCTACGTACCTCTACATAAAGAGACAGGATTATTCTCTCTATGGGGAAAATGGTGCCTATATACCAGAGGTTAACATCGAATTCTTTGAATTGCTACAGAAACATCCAAATGAGTATCTCATTAAAGCATTTGATGTGTCTGGCGTAAGAATGGAATTCTTCAATCAATATCGTAAGTTCGTAAATCTTCAGGCCGTAGGTGGCATAAAGAGCAATCAGTTTGTAGATACCATCAAACCCTTTTACTTCTTTTATAACAGAAGGTTGAACGATTACGCCAAGCATACTCGAAAGTTTGATCACATAGAGACATTGCGGTTTAGGGACATCCTTGCTAAAGCTAAAGACCCAGAGAAGACTTTCCTTGAGGACTTGCCTGCGGCACTTGGCTATGACAAGGAAGCACAGGGGTCCGAGGTGTTCGCTAAACAATACGCCAACGTAATCAACCGGGCTGTGCGTGAATTGCGAGGGTGTTATAATAAACTGATAGACCGCATTGAAGAGCGGTTGGTGGATGTACTTGGATTGTCCTCTTATGAGTATGATGAATATGTCGTGGAGATCAGGAAGCGTCTCTCCTCTATCAAGACTTATTTGCTTACCGACAGACTGAAAGAATTCTATAACCATGCAATGGCAGAATTCGATAATCGAACGGAATGGTACCAGTCTATTTGCTATACAGCTTTAGATCAGCCACTGCAGAGACTTCGTGACGATCAAGAGGAAAAGCTTATCGAAGAGTTGATAACATTGTTCCAAGCCTGTGAAAAATACGTTGACATCTCCAAAGTGGATGGCAATGATAACGATGAAGTCTTTTCTTTCGATATGGTCAGCAAAGATGGAACCATCATCAAGTCTCAGACCTATCGATTGCTGGACAAGGACAAGAAAAAGGTTGAGACATTAGAAATGGATATTAACCGTGTGTTGAAGGGGCATGACGATATAGCTGTGTCAACCCTGCTGAGGATCTTAAAAGAAAGGGCAAGCAAATGAAGATAAGACACATCTTGGGGATTTCTGGTGGTAAAGACAGTGCTGCACTGTCTATTTACCTGAAACAGAAATATCCCAATCTGAAGATCGAATACTACAACTCGGACACAGGGTGTGAGTTGGCCGAAACAGAACTTTTGATAGATCGGCTCGGTGCCTATTTGGGGCATATCACTCGCTTACGAGCTGCGGAGGGGAGTCCTGAGCCAACACCTTTTGAACACTTTCTGAAGTCTATGGGTGGCTTTTTGCCTTCGCCTCAGGCAAGATGGTGCACTAAAAAGATGAAACTCGATGAGTTTGAACGGTTTGTCGGCGACGATATGGCGATCTCCTATGTGGGTATACGAGGGGATGAGGACAGGGATGGATACATCTCGTCTAAACCCAATATTCAGTCGATATTTCCTTTCCGTCGTAATATTTGGAGCTTGGATGTCGTCAATAAATTTCTTCATAACGAGAACCTTAGTCAGATAACAGAGATATATGACCATCTCTGTCCCGATGGGTTCATAAAAGAAGACTTGATGGAAGTGGTACGCCGCCCCATCACCAAGCAATTCTACTACTCCAAGAAGTTGAATGCATTGCTCGACTTTGATGTAAAGATGTTTAACCATGCAGTGTTTGAGTTTCTCCATACGACTGACTATCCAGTGGGGAAACTGACGGAGGATGAGTTCCCTCTTCTTGACAATGAAGATATTATTGTCAAGGCTGATGTCTTTAGGTTGCTTCGCGAAAGTGGTGTCGGAGTGCCGAAATATTATGAGGAGATTCCTTTTGAAGTTGACGGAAAAAAGGGAACTTATTGCCGCAGTCGTAGTGGCTGTTACTTCTGCTTCTATCAGCAGAAGATAGAGTGGGTGTGGCTTTATGAGCAGCATCCAGATTTGTTCAAGAAGGCGATGACATTTGAAAAGGATGGCTACACCTGGAACCAAGGTGAGAGCCTTGCTGACTTGATCAAGCCCGAGCGTATCCGCCAAATCAAGCTTGATGTCATTCGTCGACAGGAAGAGAATAAGAAACAAAATAAGGGCACCACTCTTGCCGATATTTTCGGCGATGAGATCATGTGCGCAAACTGCTTCATATAATAAAGACCATGCTAAAAGAGGCCTATTTTTCAGATATAAGGAGATACGTTTCACGTACCAAATGGGAGCCAATCGGTTTCTTCTCGGAAGGTTTGTGCAATGCTACGTCGTTTAACTTGAAACTGGGCTTTTTCTCTTCGTCCGCTATTAACCTCCTGTCCGATGGATTTGCAGAATTTCTCTATAACGGGGGAAGGATGCGGATGGTTATCAATGACATATTGTCTGTGGAAGACAAAGAGGCTATTAAGAATGGGCTGTCAACCAATCTGTCTATCCCCGCACTCGATTTGAATAATCTTGAAAGTATAAAGGAAGTTCTTGACGAAAGAGGCATACACTTCTTCGAATGCCTGTCATGGCTAATCAGACAAGGGCGTATAGAAATCAAGATAATAGCTCCTAAGGGAGGAACGGGCATTTCTCATTTCAAGTGCGGATATTTTGCAGACGCGACCAACATAGTTGCTTTTGAAGGAAGCTGTAACTTCTCGCGTACAGCCTTGCTCGAAAACAATGAAAGTATGTCCATCTTCTGCGATTGGGACAGCATGTCTGATACTCGACGCGCAAACTCGTTTGTTGAAGATTTTGAGCGTACTTTCTCTGGTAAAGACGATACGGTGCAATATCTGGATGCCGATGATTTGCAGCCCAGAATAGTAGGAGCCTTTCAATCAAAAGAAATATGCCAACTTCTTGATGACGAGCGCAACCTGATTGATCACCAAGAGAAGAAGAGCTTGCCGAATACGGTCATGCAATCTCTTCAAAGGGCAAAAAATAAAGTGGAGAGAGCAATAGAGAAGGAAAAAAATGATGGCCAGGTAACCATCGGTACAGCCCATCCTCATTTCCCTTTTGCTTCAGGACCGAGGCCTTATCAGAAGGAAGCTTTCAAGAACTGGAAGGAAAATGGGCAGAAAGGACTTTTTGCCATGGCAACAGGCACAGGAAAGACCATTACTGCTCTCAATTGTCTGTTAGAAATATACAATAGCCGGCATTATTACAAAGCATTGATTTTGGTGCCGACTGTCACGTTGGTTGACCAATGGAAAGAGGAATGTGGAAAATTCGGATTTCTGCATGTACTGACCGTGTCAAATAGAAATAAAACGTGGAGAAAAGAGCTTGCTAACCTACTTTTATTGGAAGAGTCAGATCCTACGCAAGAGCTATACTCCTATATCATTATTGCCACGTACGCCTCCTTTTCCCGAGAGAACATTTTTGCAGACTTGGTCTCCTTCCCGAGAAGGAAGCTGTTGCTCATTGCCGACGAAGCCCACAACATGGGTGCGACCAGCATAAAGAACAGACTGAAAGCAATACATTATGGCCGAAGAATAGGACTCTCGGCTACGCCCGACCGGCAGTTTGACGATGAAGGCAATGCAGCCATCAGGCAATTCTTCGGTGCTGAAAGCAAATACACCTTCGAGCTCTCTATGAAGGAAGCCATTGAGAAGGGTTTTCTTTGCAGATACTATTATTATCCCCATCTTGTCAGACTCACCGACACCGAGATGACGGACTATCTGGAAATATCCACGAAACTTGCAAAGATGTTCAATTACCATTCAGGAACTTTCACAAAGGGCGATGATATTCTTACCGCTCTTTTGTTGAAACGCAAGCGCATCATCCACAAGGCGGTCAACAAGCTCGATGCCTTCCGAGAAATCATCTATAACCGATTCCAGAAAAAAGGAAATCTGAAATACACATTGGTTTATGTACCGGAAGGCAATGTAACCGATGCCGACAATGCCGACAACTTTGATGTTTCCAATCCTGATGATGACTATACTTCCCGCCTTATAGACACGTACACGTCTGTCATACGGGAAGTGAGTCCACGCACCACGGTGATGAGGTTTACGTCCGACACACAAGACCGAAAGCAGATATTGGAACAGTTCGCCACAGGAGAACTGGAGGTGCTGGCTTCCATGAAGTGCCTGGACGAAGGTGTAGATGTGCCGAGAAGCGAGATGGCCGTATTCTGCGCCAGTACGGGCAACCCACGCCAATTCATCCAAAGGCGTGGGAGAATCCTGCGCCGACATCCTGACAAGCACAACGCCATCATACACGACCTGGTTGTCGTGCCAGAGATTGATGAGCGTTCCGACTCTTTCAACATGGAACGGAGCCTGTTGGGCGGTGAACTGAAGAGGGTGCGCAATTTTGCCTTGCTCAGCGAGAATGCTGATGCATCCATCAATGAGCTGGACAGTATACTTGATTACTATAATCTTTCAATATTTTAGATCAATGAGTAATTTTTCAAACAACAACAAGATGTTGGAGGCCGTGCTGCTGAATAAAGAGCTGATGAAGCTGGGGCAATATAACCTTGCCTACATTTCCTCTATAGAAGCAGCTATGGATTCTGACAACCTGGTAGTGGGGGCTGTCGCCCGCATTATCAAAAGAGTCGACGAGGATGGCTCAGAGAATGCCATCTATAAAGAAGTAAATGATTATTTGAAGCGTAAGGTATGATATTCAAGACATTGTACATCAAAAACTTCCGAAGCTACTACGGCGACAATAAGTTTGACTTTCGTAACAATGGCCTCACTCTTATCGTAGGCGGAAACGGCGACGGAAAAACTACATTCTTTGAGGCTCTGCAGTGGCTGTGCAACACCACGTTGACGGAAAACGACAATAACCAGGTTAACTTCTCCGAGATGCGACGCAGTGAGATGGCTGTCGGAGAAACGGAAGAAGTGAAAGTCGCTCTTGACTTTTTTGATGATGGTGACAAGACCATAGAGAAGTCGTTTACCATCACAAGGGATGGTGAGAAGAAGTTTTCTACCGGCAAGCTCTCTTTCCTTGGTTATGAGTCAGACGGTATAGACCGGAAGCCGGTAATAGGCGGAGGTGAAATACTTGTCAAACGCTACTACGATGCTTTCATCAGGCGTTTCAGCTTGTTCAAGGGCGAATCTACACTGAATGTATTCAACGATGCCACGGCGTTGAAACAGTTGGTGGACACCTTTTCCAATGTCAAGGAGTTCGACCGAGTAGCTGAGATGACGGCTTCTTTCGAACAAAAATCCAACCGACAGTATCTGAAGGAATGCACCAACGACAGGAAAATTGCCGATGAGGCAAAACAACTTGAAAGCCGTCTTGAAAGTGTAACGGATGACCTCAACAACAAGCGAAGAGAAATAAGGAGCAAGAAAGAGTCCCTGAATCTGTATGTCAGCAAGCTCGAAAATTTGGAACAGGCCAAAGAGTCCTCACAGAAGTATAAGGACATTTCCGGCCGGCTGGAGGAGAAAGAAACCGAAGCAAGGAGACTGAGGGTGCAGGTAGAGCGCACCAATTTCAATACAGCCTTGCTCGACAAATTATGGATTCTCTGTGCCTTTGAGCCTGTCTTCGGAGAGTTCAAACAGAAGGTGTCTGCGCTAAGCAAGGAGAAACGCACTCAGGAGAAAGATTTTATCGCACAGAAAAACAAGGAGCTGGGTAAGATTGAGGCACAGCAAGAGATTTTGGGTGCTTTGCAGAACGGCACCGCGCCCCTACCATGGTATCTGCCTGACGAGGAGACCATGGAAGAGATGCTTCACGACGGTATCTGCAAGGTATGCGGACGGCCTGTTGAGGAAGGTTCTGAGGCGTATAAGTTCATGTCGGACAAGCTGAATGACTACAAGGAGCATGTCAAGGCCGATCTGCTGAGAAAAGAACAAAAGAAACTCATTGAGGACAAAGAGCTTTTCAAGAATCACTATATTGAAGACTTGCACAATCTCAGCATATCGCTCAGTGGCAACAGAGAGGCAGAGGTGTCGCAGATTCCCAATGACATCAATATGGAACTCAACTACGTAGCCATGCGGCGCGAAGACTTGAAAAAAGTGGCGAATGAAGTGCAGGACGCTAAGGACGAGAAAGCAAGGCTGCTCATCAAGGTGGGCGTTTCCGAGGATGTCTTTGAAAAAACTTTTGCCGATATCAAAGGCCTTTTCGACCAACGTGAACAAGCCACAACGCGAATTGTCGAACTCGAAAAGGAACAAGAACAGCTGGAATCCCGTAAAAAGGAACTCGAAAATCAACTCGACAACCTCAGCCCAGCCAACAGTCAAGTAAAGGTGCTCAAAGATGTACACCATGTTTTTGACTTGATAGCCAAGGCCTTCCAGAAAGCAAGAGACGACAATTTTACGGCATTTCTACAGGGTCTGGAAGAGAAAGCTAATGAAAAGCTTCAAGTGCTCAGCACTTCCGACTTTCACGGTCGTGTACATATTCATAGGACATGGAATGCCGAGGGGAAAGTCGTCTTGTCCATACAGCTTCTAAGCAGCAACGGGACTGTCATTCAGAAGATGTCGGGCTCACAGGAAACACTGATGTATATTTCAGTGCTTTTCGCCATTCGAGACTTTACTCAAAAAAAACGCGACGAGGCCTATCCACTCATCTTTGATGCGGCAACGTCGTCTTTTGGTGACGAAAAGGAAGAGGACTTCTACAAGGTGTTTAGTGGTATTGACAACCAGTGCATCATCGTGACGAAAGACTTCATCCATCATGGTGTATTGGATATGGATGCAATCAATGGCATTGATGCAAAGGTTTATCAAATAAAGAAACAGGATGGTTATGACCAGGAAAACCTTGCCACCATCCGCACAATTGTAAAGGAAATAAAGTGATGGAAAACCTATTCAATTTATGGGCAAAGCGCAACCCCTCGTGGGAGAAACGATATGAGGATTCCATTATGGGAGCATTTACCGATTATGGCAAGCGCTATTCACAGTTCATTGACACACGTGGCAAAATTTTCGGGCCTGGTTATGAAATCTTCATCATAGCCTTCTTCATTGGCTTGTATTCCAACCAGACAAAACCGCTTACTGAGGATAAGTCGAAGGTAAAGACATTCGGGCATGCCATCATGTACTGGGGCGGAAACGAAGACATCAAACTTGGAAGGGTCTCTTACAAAATGTTACAAGAGTATATGTTTGCAGCACTCATCGCCCGTACTGACATAGACTTCATTGCTTTGGACAAGGGAGACATCTCTCCACGGACCGTCGTGGACAAGCTTGTCGAAAAAATGGAGGAATATGCAAACTTCGGTTTTGACTATATCCAACAACACATGGAGGAACAACCTGATTGCTTCTTCAAGGATGGAGCTTTTATGCAACTATTCCTCGAATTCTTAAAGCCCAAAGCAGAAGGAGAAAATCCACAGGAAGACGATAAACCGGAAGATTTCTGATAGGGTCTGGTCGGGCATTTGTTACATGTGAAGGAACTTCTCCTATTTGCCAATTAGGTAGCTTCTTTCCAAATGTTGTGGTTTTTTTAATTCTGCAATATAAACAGACCTTCTGGTTCCATGTAAAACCCATGTGGAATTCAGAAGGTCTGATTGTGCTGAGACAGTTAAAACTAAGTGTCCTCTTGTTTTTATTTTACGTAATTCAAATAATCAGATGGCTATAAGTAACGCTAATAAATTTTTAAGCGTTAAACCGTCTGCGGCAAGGTCATGCGTGTTGGAAGACAACGGTGCTATTATCTTCTTGTCTATGATGAATTGCATGAATTCTTGGCGATAGTAAGGATGGCTGATAAGCGTCCATAAGTCATCATCAAAGAAAGCATGGGTGGTATTGCGCCGAATGAAGGCGGCAGAAGGCGACTCTGTCTTGATAGGCTCACTGCCCTGCCACGATAGATGCCAAAAATCATCGTGGCTCATAAAGTACCAAGGATAATACATTGGAGTGAGCGTTTCTTGACGAGCTTGCATGAAGTAGTTTTTGAAGAGGGCAGTATATCGTGACTCCATCTGGTTGTAGCTGAACCGATTGATGGTTATAAATCCGTCATCTATAGCCTTTAGAATTGTGAGCAGCAATATTGGCTTTGCGACAATCTTGAACCCAGAACGCTTTACGGGAGCTTGATGAATGTGTAAAAAGGCTTCTTCATAAAAAACAAGAGCCCTATCGTAATCGTAAAATTTGAGTACTTTATTCATTTCTGATGCAGATTTATTCTTCAAACGTTTTTGCTTGTGGATTATTATAATGGGGTTACCTTTCTCCCAATCCTCTCCTGCTTGCCTCTTTCTCCCCCGGCATCTTCTTGTAGACAAAGGAATCGCCGGTGGGGAAATAAGAGGCAAAGACGGTAGCAAGGAAAGCAGAGATATCCTTGCGACTCTTGCCGATATAGAAGAAGGCCTGACTTCCATCTTGCATTAAGCTGGCTTGACTGTATAGCGGGTTAACTGCAATAGGTATCTTGGGATCGTTGATTTGATTGCGCTCGGCGAAAGCTATGGCGCAGGCGTTGATGGCATCCTGTTCCTCTTTGATAAAAACAGATATTCGCTTGGCAAACCATTCGAGGCTTTCTTCTACCTTTTGCAGTTTATCTTCATTGACAGACTGTACCATTGCCGTGGCGCGTTCATGCTCCAGTTGTTCGACGGTCTGTTCCAGCGTGTCTACTTTCTTTTTCACGGCTTGGTATTTAATCATGAAGGCCATGATGAAGCAGAAGCAGCAGACGGCGTTGACGAAAACAAGTACACCACGATATCGCATCTCCGCTGGAAAGTTATTCAGCCCGGCAATATAACGATCCATCAGCGGTACGGCGATAAAGGATGCCACAGCTCCGGCATACAGTATTCTTATTTTTGCCTTCTCACTTATGGGTGACAAGCTCACAAAGAGTGCAAGCAGGAGTGACACGG
>ERZ773276.1647-NODE-1647-length-16198-cov-3.519110_pt1 | contig 16198 bp, 13 predicted proteins | sample MGYA00511386_ERZ773276 | MGnify/ENA primary metagenome ERZ773276 (study PRJEB29015, sample SAMEA2737778) | human gut metagenome | biome: human gut; feature: human-associated habitat; material: faeces | place: China | collected 2012 ...
TGAGATATTAAAAAGAGTTTGTTTAATTTATGAAAACAATGAAACATTAATTCAATACCAAATGGAAATTCAAAGTGAGAATAAATCTTATGCATATGATGTAGAAGATGAGAAGGTGAAGGAAGAACAAATAGTAGTAGATGGAAATACGATTGATATCATTCAGTACAAATTGGATGATGGAAAGAAAGAAAAGGTAGCACACTTTACATATAAAGATGTGTTTTATACAATAAATACAACGATGACCGAAGAAAAATTTGAAGAATTTTTAAAAAATTTGTATTTTTTTTAAATATGGCGTGAGATTTTGCTTTCTCGATTGTTAATATAGTGTAGAGAGGAGGCGAAAGGTGAAAAAAAACAAAATTTTCTCGCTGATTATGACAATGGTTATGGTTTGTGCATTGTTTATCAGTACACAAAAAAATGTTCAGGCATCAGACATCCCGGAATGTGTTGATGGATCTTACTTGACAAATGATGATTCATCAGAAGTAACGGTTGGTCCAATGAGCAGAGGCATATACTTGAAAAGTGGATCTTCTAATATTGTAAGAGCAGGAACAGGAAAAATCGGTGCTGGAGGACACACGGTAGGGCAGAAAACAGTTTCCAAAATCACAGTGGATGTAACAGTAGAAAGATATGTAAACGGAAAATGGGGATATTATACTTCTTGGGTTGAAACTAATTATAATTCAGCTTATGTAAGTACAAGCAAAACATTGTCTGTACCAACTGGTTATTACTATCGAGTATGCTGTGTACATTATGCAAATTCGGATGTAAGCGGATCATTCACCAACGGCATTTACATCTAAAAATCACAAACCAAACATCCCAACCCCTTACCCACCCTAACTCACCACGCACCACCAAAAAAAATATTTTTTATAAAATATTCATACGACTATCAACCGGTGCGGCAGTTAGCGAAAGTAAGGACAAGGGAACAATATGAGGGAGGGAGATGGGAAGATTCCTTTTAACACCTGTCTGAATTGCAGGTTGATAAAGTTCAACATCTCCGGTCTTGCAGACTGACAAGAGGGCGAACAGGACTGTAAAGACCACAACTAATAAACGTATTTTCTGATTGGACAGAAAGCATATGACCAAATAATACAACCCGGTCGCGAAGTATGTGAGTATGGAATATCAGAGCAAGCAAGAAGCCTAACTAATGTTAAACTGAATTAGACCAAAACAAGCAGGTCGGGATAATTCCTGACCTGCTTGTTTTGACGCAAAATTGCGAAAAAATTATTTGATTACTGGTTATTGCTTAAATATTCTTTTAAAGCAAGTGAAAGCTGATCTGGGCAGGATGTTGCTTTGTATCCGCATTTGATACCTTCGATACGTGAAATTGCTTCGTGAATATCCATTCCTTCAACGAGGCGTCCGATGCCCTGTAAGTTACCGTTACATCCGCCTGTGAACTCAACATTGTGAATACGTCCAGCTTCATCTACTTCTAAGTGAATATTCTTAGAACAGACGCCGTGTGGTGTAAATTCCATGAGTATAGTCCTCCTTTATATTTATACTATTATTGTGCCTTATAAAATTGCTTCAATGATTATAACACAGCCTTATAAGAAAATGCTAGTGCATATTATAAGAAATCTGATATAATAGCTATTGTAATTTTGAAGGGAAATCTATAGATATAGATAAAAACAATATGTAGGAAAAACGGAGGATTTTCAAATGATAGGAATTATCGGAGCAATGGATGAAGAGGTTGCAATCTTAAAGGAATCGATGGAAGTTCAGGATACGATGGAACGTGCCGGAATGACTTTTGTCAAAGGTATTATGAGTGGCAAGGAAGTTGTAGTTGTAAGAAGTGGTATCGGAAAAGTCAACATGGGAATCTGCGCACAGATTCTGATTGACTGTTTTGGTGTGGATACGCTGATCAATACAGGTGTGGCAGGTTCTCTGGATGCAGATATCAACATCGGGGATATCGTGATTTCTACAGATGCAGTTCAGCACGACATGGATGTAAGTATGCTTGGTGATCCGGTAGGACAGATTCCGAGAATGGATACCTTTTCTTTCCCGGCAGATGAGAAGCTTGTGAAGCTGGCAGTGGAAGTAAACAAAGAAGTGAATCCGGACATTCAGACATTTACCGGAAGAGTGCTCAGCGGAGATCAGTTTATTTCCGGCAAGGAAAAGAAGGAATATCTGGTAAAGACATTTGATGGAAAGTGTGCGGAGATGGAAGGCGCAGCAATGGCGCAGACCGCATATCTGAATAAAGTTTCGTATGTCATTATTCGTGCAATTTCGGACAAAGCTGACAACAGTGCAACGATGGATTATCCGGAGTTTGTGAAGATGGCAATCACCCATTATGTAGGGCTTGTCAAAGGTCTTGTAGAAAGAATGTAATGCGTAAGGCAGCAAAGTAAAACAGAAAAGCAGCGTCATTTTCCAGACAGGATGTCGGATTGTGGCGAACGATTAGGGAATCCAAATTCGGAGGTTTACGGTATAATGACGGTAAATCTAAGAAGGAGGATTCTTTTTATGTTGGAAATGTTCGTGGTGAGAGAAACGGTATTTTTTCTGACGGGAGTGATGATCGGAATCGGCGCGATTGCAAGACTGATTACCGGGATTTCACTGAAAAAGCTGGTAAGAGCAGCAAGTAACATGAGTAAAAGCAATCATCCGCTGATGCGGCTTGTAAGGGCGAAATTTGAGCATGGGTGTATGGTGAGTGATAAAGTACAGAATGTTGGTGCATTTGTAGAGAAATATTTGTATGAATACCGGGTGCTTGGCGTGAGGCTGCATACCTGGAGGCAGTGGGCGAAGGGGAGCATCTGGCTCTGCCTTATCTTTGGAGCCACAGGAACAGCGCTTGCTTATGCAGCGGGGGAGAGGGAACAGGGACTTTACAGATATGGTATTTTGGGCGGTATGGGAGCTTTGGCGCTCTTTCTACTCCGGATGCTTGCGGATGATGCCTATCAGCTGGAGGCAGCGAAAACCTATATGGTAGATTTTCTGGAAAATACATATGCTCATCGTTATGAGAAGACCAATCAGAAAGAAATCCAGGTTACGGTTCAGAGAGCGGATGAGATTCCGGAGAAAATGGATGCAGAGGAAAATGAAGCGGCGCATTCTGGTCAGGTGCAAAGACCATTTTCAGAAGAAACCGTGCCAGCAAGCGCAGCTACGGTAAATGCGGTTTCTGCGAACGAAAAACGGTATACAGAAGATGGACAAATGCAGCAGACCGTGCAGACAGTAGCAAAAGTGGGACAGGCGAATGCAAATCAGGCTGATGAAATGCGGACGCAGCAGCCGGGAGCACGGATGGAAGATACAGCCGGTTCCAGATTTAAGCAGGAAGATACCGGCGAAAAGCTGGAGCCGACAAAAGAGGCAAGAATCCGGGAAATTCTGGAAGAATTCCTTGCCTGACTGGTGTGGATAATCGCAAGTTAAGTGAAATCTGCCCAGTATATAAAAAAGTCTTTCTCGGGTAAAAAAGTGATTTAAAAATATAAAATACCGATATGTGGAAAAGCTGATTCCAGATATCGGTATTTCTATTATTATCGGGCAGGTGGTACACTTTTACAGTTCACAGTTTCACAGAAAAAACACAGAATGAACACAGATTGCCCCCAGAAGTTTCACAAATCATCCGTATAATTGAAAAACATGAAATTTTGTAGTCAGGAGGAACAACATTGATTGAGGTAAAAAATCTTGTAAAGAAATACGGCTCACATCTGGCTGTAGATCATTTGAATTTTACTGTAGATACCGGGCAGATCTATGGATTTCTGGGACCGAACGGTGCCGGAAAGTCCACAACGATGAATATTATGACCGGCTATCTTGGCGCCACAGAAGGTGAAGTGCTGATCAACGGGCACAATATACTGGAGGAACCGGAGGCAGCAAAAAAATGTATTGGTTATCTGCCTGAGATGCCACCGCTTTACACGGATATGAAGGTGAATGAATACCTGAGGTTCGTAGCGGAATTGAAGAAGATCCCAAAATCGGAACGGCAAGAGCAGATTGAGAAGGTCATGCTGATGGTGAAGATCATGGATGTACAGGACCGGCTGATCAAGAACCTGTCCAAAGGTTATAAGCAGAGAGTCGGACTTGCGCAGGCAATCCTTGGATTCCCGGAGATCATCATTCTGGATGAACCGACGGTCGGACTGGATCCGAAGCAGATCATTGAGATCCGTGAACTGATCCGCGAGCTGGCAAAAGAGCATACCGTGATCCTGAGCTCGCACATTCTGGCAGAGATCCAGGAAGTCTGCGATTATATTATGATCATTTCCAAAGGGAAACTGGTGGCAAGTGATACACCGGAGAATCTGGAAAAGCTTCTGACGAATCAGCAGACTGTGGAAATCCTGGCAAAGGGAAATGAAGATACGGTACGGAAAGTCATCGGCACAATCGGTAATGTGCAGAAGGCATCCGTGGAACACGGAAAAGAAGAAGGAACGGTAAAAGCGAGTCTGTTCCCGAAGGATGGAAAAGATATCAGGGAAACAGTATTTAAGGCATTTGCACAGGAGGGCTGCCCGTTACTTATGTTGTATCACAGCCGCACGACGTTGGAAGATGTATTCCTGGAGCTGACGCAGGGAAGCACACCTGCAGCAGCAAAAGCGATGAAGGACGGCGAAAAGAAAGACTGGATGGTAAAGCGGCGCAAGAAAAATGCGCAGGAAGAGGCAGAAGAGAACGAGCTGACTGAGATGGATGAAGAGCCGGAAGAAAATGCCGTTCCGACAAGTGAGGATGAAAAGGAGGATCTCGAAAATGACAGCAATTTATAAACGAGAATTAAAATCCTATTTTCAATCAATGACAGGCTATGTCCTGATCGCATTCCTTGTGATCTTCACGGGAATCTATTTTATGGCGTACAACTTAAATTCGGGATATCCCTATTTTTCATATGTTCTGATGAATATCAACTACGTGTTGATCATCATTATCCCGATGCTCACCATGCGTTCCTTTGCGGAGGAACGGAAGAACAAGACAGACCAGCTTCTGCTTGCCGCACCGGTAAAATTATTTGATATCGTGATGGGGAAATACCTTGCGATGGTGACGGTATTTGCGGTACCGTGCCTGATTTTTTGCATTTTCCCGATTATCATTAAGAGCTTTGGAACGGCGTATCTGAAGGTGGATTATCTGTCGATCCTGATGTTCTTCCTGCTCGGATGCGTGTATCTGGCAATCGGAATGTTTCTTTCGTCACTCACAGAAAGCCAGATCATTGCGGCAGTCACAACCTTTGGCGTTTTGCTTCTGATCTATCTCTGGGGAGGACTGATCGATTTCCTCCCGACATCAGCTACAAGCGGCATGATCGGTATTGTGGTATTCGTTACCATTGCGGCGCTGATCATTTACCGGATGACTGGAAACTGGATGATCGCAGGAATTATCGAAGCGATCGGAGTTGTTGCGGTTGTGATCGTAAGCTTTGTAAAATCTTCATTATTTGAAAATATTTTGGTCAACATCATGAAGAAGCTGTATCTTGCAGATGTATTTGACAACGTAGCATATAACAAGCTTTTCGATGTGAGTGGGCTGATCCTGTATCTGAGTGTGGCAGGTGTATTTATCTTCTTGACCATGCAGTCCATTCAGAAAAGACGTTGGAGTTAGGAGGGAGAAGACATGGAAAAAATCAAAAAAATGTTCAGCAGCAAGTCTTCCCGGAACGGAACTTACAGCGTAGGGCTTGCAGTGATCGTGATTGCAATCGCGATCGTGATCAATCTGGTGGCAGGACAGCTTCCGGAAAAAGTAAGAAATATTGATATCAGCAGCAACAATCTGTACGATATCAGCAGCGTGTCCACAAAAATGCTGAAGAAGCTGGATAAAAAAGTAGATTTGAAAGTGATCGCAGAACAGGATTCTGTGGATACCAGGATCAAGACTTTTGTGAAAAAATATGCGGCGCTTTCCGGCAAAGTAAAAGTGGAATGGGTGGACAGCGTACTGCATCCGTCCATTCTTCAGAAATATAATACCGATGGGAATGTAATCGTTGTGTCCTGTGATGCAACCGGAAAGTCTACAACGATTTCATTTTCAGATATTATCCAGTCCGATTATTACTCTTATTATACGACCGGAAGTGCCAGTGAAAGTTCTTTCGACGGAGAAGGACAGCTTACCAGTGCGATCAATTATGTAACCAGCGAGGAAACAAGCAAGATTTACCGGACCAGTGGTCACGGAGAATTGACATTTTCAAGTTCGGTAAGTGATCTGCTTACTAAGAATAATCTGGAGACGGAAGAAATCAACCTGAGTATGAGTCCGGAAATCCCGGATGACTGTGACCTGTTGTTCCTCTATGCACCGACATCGGATATTACAGATGATGAAAAGACAATTATTGAGAAATATCTGAGTGACGGCGGAAAGGTTTATCTGATCCTTGGAGATACGACTTCAGACACACCAAATCTGGACGGAATTATGTCGGATTATGGACTGAAAAAAGTCAGCGGTTATATTGCAGATACCCAGAGATGCTACCAGGGAAATTATTATGCAATCTTCCCACAGCTTTCTCTGAGTGGTGACATGGGAAGCGGCATCAGCAATCAGATGGTACTTCTACTGAATTCACCTGGTATGGAGAAAACAGATACGGATAATGATAATCTGACGGTTACTCCATTTATGCAGACATCAGACAGTGGATATGCAGTGACAGAAAATGACCAGACACAGGGACAGTATATCCTGGGAGCCGTTTCTACCAATGCGATTTCTGCGGATTCTTCAGATTCGGACAGCGAGGATGAAGACGATAAGAGTGATGCAACGGATACAGACACAAAGACAGCAAGACTTACGGTGCTTGCTTCTGCATCTATGATCAGCTCGGATATCACAGATCAGCTGACGACACTGGATAACCTGACTTTGTTTGTAAATTCAGTGACAGAGAATTTTGATAATGTAAACAATGTTGCGATTGAAGCGAAGAGTCTTTCGACTGAGACCAACACACCGATGCATGCAGGTGCATTCAGCATCCTTGTGATCTTTATTATTCCGCTTGCAATTCTGATCCTTGGATTTGTGATTTGGATGAGAAGACGGAAAGCGTAAGAGGCAGGAGGAAAAAAGATGGAGAAAAAAACAAGGACAATAGGAATCCTTCTGCTCGTACTGCTTGTTCTGCTCATTACATTTTTCGGGCTGAAAAAATGGAATACATCTAAGTCAGAGGCAGAAGAGAAGAAAAAAGAAAACGCAGTGGTGCATATTTTTGAGACAGATTCACTGGAGTCGATCAAGTATAAAGAAGCATCTGGGGAAGAAATGTCCTTTGTAAAAGAGGATGATACCTGGGAGTATGCGCCGGACACCACGATCGCACTGACGGAGAGCAGTATGCAAAATATGGAAGATGCATTTTCGGATATTCAGGCGGTAAAAGAGATCAAGAATCCGGATGACCTTTCGGACTATGGATTTGATTCACCGGAATATAATCTTACGCTGACCGGAAAGGATGGCGAGGCACATAAATTTCTAATCGGGAATGCTTCCGGAGAAAATTATTATTTCATGGAAGATGGAACAGAAAAAGTGTACACGGTATCGACAGATCTGATTTCGGAAATGGTATGGCAGCTTGCAGATGTTGCTGAAAAGGACAGCTTTGTAACAGTTACATCTGATAACTTTGTAAAAGAGACTGTGACAAAACCGGGTGACGAGGTAAAAACCTACGAAGCGGACAATGAGGATCAGGAAGATACTGTCACAAGTATTATGACAGCACTTTCCGGATTCTATTTTACAGATTGTGCAGATTATCATGTGACGGACGCGACGCTTGGCAATTACGGGCTTGCGGAAGATCAGCGGACGAAGGTGGAGCTGACTTACAAGGATACGTCGGATGATGACAAGGAAAAGACAGTTACATTCTATGTGGGAAGCAAGGACGACAGTGCGACCTACTATTATGTACAGATGGACGGTTCACAAAGAGTAAGCCGGGTACTGATCGATACGGTAGAGAAAGCGCTTGGATGGAAAGTGGACAGTAGTGCAGAGTAAAAGAATACAAAGAGAAAATTAAATAAATCTGCTAAGAAAGGAAAAGGGATGATGTCTTTTAGGAAAGGACAGAGTCCCTTTTTTGAGTGTACGTTTTTACAAATTTATCCGCAGGAATCATTGACGCTGAAAAACCAACAGTGATACTATACAGATAATACGGAAAAATGAACGTTATACAATACGGAATGAGGAGAAACGATATGCCAATCATATACAATGAAAAAACAAGAGAGTTTCATCTCTACAACCAGGAGATCAGCTATATCATCAAGATCCTTGACAACGACCAGCCGGGACAGCTCTACTATGGAAAACGCCTGACACATAAAGAAGATTTCAGCCATCTTTTTGAATATGCGATGCGTGATATGTCACCGTATGCTTTCGAGGGAAATTCTACATTCTCACTGGAGAATATCAAGCAGGAGTATCCGACTTTCGGCTGCGGAGATATGCGTTTTCCGGCATATGAGATCGAGCGGGAGAACGGAAGCCATGTAGTCGAGTTTGTATATAAAGAGCATAAAATTTATAATGGCAAACCAAAGCTTGAAGGACTTCCGGCGACATATGTAGAAAGTGATGATGAGGCGCAGACTCTGGAACTGGTTCTGGAGGATACAAGTATCAATACAAGAATTGTCCTTTTATATACGATCTATGAAGCATTTCCGGTGATCGCGAGAAGTGTACGTTTTGAATGTGATTCTGACGAAAAGATCACACTTCTTTCTGCAATGAGCGCCTGTGTGGATCTGCCGGACAAGGATTATGAGATGATCGATCTTGCCGGTGTGTGGGCGAGAGAGCGCCATGTGAGAAGACATAAGCTGGATTACGGTATCCAGAGTATTTACAGTATGCGCGGATGCAGCAGCTACCAGTTCAATCCGTTCCTTGCACTTGCGCGTGAAAATGCAGACGAGTTCCAGGGGCAGGTCTACGGTTTCAGTCTGGTTTACAGCGGAAATTTCCTTGCACAGACAGAGGTAGACAATTATGATACCGCCCGTGTGCTGATGGGAATCCATCCAAATGGATTTAAGTGGACACTTGGAAAAGGCGAATCCTTCCAGACACCGGAGATGGTAATGGTATATTCGGAAGCCGGACTTAACGGAATGAGCCAGACCTTTCACAAGCTGTACCGCACACGTCTGGCAAGGGGAACCTGGAGAGATAAGGTTCGCCCGATCCTGATCAACAGCTGGGAAGCATTTTATTTTGATTTTGATGCGCCAAAGCTTCTGGGACTTGCGGATGCGGCAGCAGATCTTGGAATGGAGCTTTTTGTATTGGATGATGGATGGTTTGGAAAGAGAGATGACAGTACTTCTTCCCTTGGCGACTGGTATCCGAATGAGGAAAAGCTGAAAGGAACGTTAAAGGAGCTGGCAGAAAAGATCAATGCCAAAGGTTTAAAATTCGGGCTCTGGATTGAACCGGAGATGACGAACAAAGACAGTGATCTGTACAGGGCGCATCCGGACTGGCTTCTTGCAGAACAGGGCAAGCGGATCTGCCACAGCCGGACACAGTATGTACTGGATTTTTCTAAGAAAGAGGTACGTGAATATATCGGGGACATGCTGGAAAATCTTCTTGCAGAAGTGCCGGTATCTTATATCAAATGGGATATGAACCGTACATTTTCAGAGGTGTTCTCCAATGGAAATGACAGAGAGTATCAGGGAAAGGTCTGCCACAAATACGTTCTTGGAGTGTATGAGCTTTATGAGCGTCTGACCAGCCGGTTCCCACATGTATTGTTTGAATCCTGTGCAAGTGGTGGGGCAAGATTTGATCCGGGAATGCTTTACTACGCACCGCAGGGATGGACTTCGGATGATACCGATGCGATTGAACGTCTGAAGATCCAATATGGAACTTCTATGGTCTATCCGGTAAGCTGTATGGGAAGCCATGTATCAGCGTCACCGAACCATCAGACAAACCGTGTGACACCGATCGAGACAAGAGCGGATGTGGCTTACTTCGGAACGTTCGGATATGAGCTTGATCTTTTAAAACTCAGCGAGGAAGAAAAGGAAGAAATCCGCCGTCAGATCGCATTTATGAAGGAGAAGAGAGATCTGATCCAGAAAGGAACTTTCTATCGACTGAAGAGTCCGTTTGAGGGAAATGAGACCGCATGGATGATCGTATCGGAGGATCAGAAGAAGGCGCTGGTCGGTTATTACCGGGTAATGCAGCCGGTCAATGTTGGATTTAAGAGACTGAAGCTGAAAGGGCTGAAAGAAGATACCTGTTATAAGGTCAGCGGATATGCTTATGACTGCTATGGCGATGAGCTGATGCAAGTCGGAATGATCCTGTCCGATTCTGCGTCCGGTGTATGGAAGAAGGGCGTGAATGATAAGGGAGATTTCCAGGCGAAAGTGTTTGAGATTGTGGCTGTGTAAGCCGGAATATATGGAAAGGACGAAATGGGAGAACCGTTTCGTCCTCTTGCGTTTTCGGAAGAAAAATTATATGATGTTTCTAAAAGACTTAAAGAGGTATCAAATGGAACGACTATACGATAAATTAAAAGCATATTCCGAGAGCGATTTTTACGCATTTCACATGCCGGGACATAAGAGAAACAAGGCACTTCTTGGAATTGAACTCCCATACGATCTGGATATCACGGAAATCGATGGTTTCGATGATCTGCATCACGCAGATGGTATTTTAAAAGAAGAGCAGGAAAGAGCCGCAAGGGTATTTGGGGCAGAGGAAAGCCATTTTCTGGTAAATGGAAGTACTGCCGGAATTTTAAGTGCAGTGATGGGATGTACGCACCGGGGAGATAAGATTCTGGTGGCACGCCATTGTCACAAATCCATTTACCATGCAATCTATATGAATGGTCTTGTACCGCGCTATGTGTATCCGGAATTTGATATTTCCATGCATATGAACGGGGAGATGAGCAAAGAAGATGTGGCAAAAGCACTTGCTGCAGAGCCGGATATCAAAGCCGTTGTGATCGTATCTCCAAATTATGATGGCGTGGTATCGGATGTGAAAGGAATTGCAGAAGTGGCACATTCGTATAGGATTCCACTGATCGTAGATGAAGCACATGGACCGCATTTCGGATTTCATCCGGCATTTCCGGAGTGTGCAAATGATTTGGGAGCAGATGTGGTGATCAACAGTCTGCACAAGACATTGCCGTCCCTTACCCAGACAGCGATCCTGCATATCAATGGGAAATTTGTAAACCGCAGAAGGATCAAGAAGTATCTGGATATGTTACAGAGTAGCAGTCCATCCTATATTTTCATGGCAAGCCTGGATGCCTGTGTAGATTTCCTGGATGGAAAATGTGAGGAAGCATTTGAACTTTATGTAGAAAGGCTGAAAAAGTTCAGAGAAGAGCTGGAACCATTACAGCATTTACAGATTCTCCGTACAGAACATTATGATATTTCCAAAGTTGTGATTTCCACAGCAAATGCAAATATTACAAGTCCGGAGCTTGCGGAACGGCTGCGAAAAGAATATCATCTGGAAATGGAAATGACCGGAGGAACCTATGTACTTGCGATGACGACCGTGGCAGATACGCAGGAAGGGCTGGACAGGTTAAAAGCTGCGTTACTGGAAATAGACGGTCAGCTGGAAGCAAAAACAGCCGTTTCCGGAAGCATAGAGATTTCCGGAGAGCTTCCTAGACTGGAGCAGTATTTTACACCGCAGGAGGCAGCAGACCGGGAAGAAGACGGAGAAGCAGAAGAGATTCCGTGGAAAGAAAGTGAAGGACACATTTCTCTGGAATACGCATATCTCTACCCACCGGGAAGCCCGGTTATCGTACCCGGAGAGCGGATCAGCCGGGAAGCAGTAGAACTTCTTTGTTATTATGAAACACAGAATCTCCAAATAGAAGGAATACAGACGGAAGGCAAGATAAAGGTGTGGAAACATGAGTAAAATATATTATCTGATGGGAAAAAGTTCAACGGGGAAAGACACAATCTACAAAGAGCTGAGAAAAAGAATGCCACAGTTAAAAAATGTAACGATCTATACAACCCGTCCACGGCGTGAGGGAGAAAAAGAAGGCGAAGAATATTTCTTTACAGACGAAACTGAACTTGAAAAGTTCAAAAAAGAAGGGCGATTGATCGAAGAACGTGCTTACAATACAGTTTATGGTATCTGGCACTATTTCACCGCTGATGACGGACAGTTCAATTTCGAACAAAAAAATCAGGATTATCTCATGATCGGAACTCTTGAATCCTATGAAAAATTGAAAACCTATTTTGGAAACGAAAAAGTAGTTCCACTTTACATCGAGGTAGAAGACGGAGAGCGCTTAACCCGAGCCCTCGCCCGTGAGAAAACCCAGAAAGAACCCAAATACGCCGAAATGTGCCGCCGTTTCCTCGCCGATTCCAAAGATTTCTCCGAAGAAAACCTCGCCCACGCCGGAATCACAGAACGCTACGAAAACACAGACCTTGAAGACATCCTCGAAAAAATCTGTAAAAAAATACTAAAAAAGCAGAGTCAGCTATAAACCATACAAAACTCAACCATTCATAAATAACACCGATCTCAACACCCCAGTGAGACAGGCCCACCTGTTCAGATGAATCCTGCATTGAGAAATTCTTGAAACTTAAATAAGATTTTATAATGTAGTGGAGTTAAGACACAGAAAAAGACAAAAATTATCCTCTGGATCTGCGAATTTTGCACTATGGAACCGAGACTTAATCAATTGTGGAAGCCATTGCTGACACAATTGATGCTTTCAAAGGCTCGGTGGAATGGTTAGTGCAACTGAGCATAGCCAGAGGATAATTTTGTCTTTTTCGTCTCTTTTACTACTACACGTATGACTCTAATTCAAGAAGTTCTCAATAATCACCCCTTCTGCTTCCTCTTCCGTCATTCCAAGAGTCCGCAGCTTGATCAACTGTTCATCATTGATCCTTCCGATTGCAGCTTCGTGGATAATAGCCGCATCCACATGCTTCGCATTGATCTCAGGAATTGAACTTACTTCTGCATGATCCATGATAATAGAATCACACTGAACATGTGCATGGCAACGGTTCTTTCCGACAGCCCTCGGATGGAAGACCTGTCTGGATTCGCCTTTTGCGACCGAACGGGATACGATCTGCGCAGAGCTGCCTTCTCCGAGCAGTTCCACCATCATATTTGAAGTAGCTTCCTGTTTTCCATGTGTCATCAGTTTTTCAATGACATAAAGCTTGGAGCCGGCTTCCAGATGTACATTATTTTCACGAACCGTAGAATCGACTCCTTTGATCTGAGCAGTATCCAGTGTAAATACAGAATTTTCACCAAGATAAACTTCGGTAACAGGATTGAGTACACGGGCTCCGGTGCCTTCACCCTCTCCGTAATGCTTTTCTACATAGCGTACATTTGCATTTTTTTCCACATGGAAAGTATGAATACCATCATGGCGGCTTTCGTTACATCCGCTGTTGTGGATACCACATCCGGCAACGATGGTTACATTTGCACCTTCTGCTACATAAAAATCATTGTAAACAACGTCCGTCATTCCGCTTGCATCAACAACAACCGGAATATGAACTTCTTCGCCGTCTGTTTTTCCATCGATGAAAATATCGATTCCCGGCTTGTCCTGTTTTTTCTTGATTTTAATATGCTCACTGTCTCCGTGGCAGAGAGCGATTCCATTATGTCGTAAATTGAATGCACCGGACTGTGTAAAACCGGTGTCATCGATCTGTGCTAATACTTTTTCTGTAATTTTATCCAATAAAGTCATTGTATGCTCCTCCCCTGTTATCTACATTTCAGACAGCTGTAAGAATCGGCTGTCTTTCCTAATAATTGTGGAAGGATATCCGCAGTCTGTCCGATCGAAGCGATCTTTCCGCCTTCGATCACCATGATCCGGTCAGCCATCTGGATGATTCTCTCCTGATGAGAAATAAGAATAAGACTCTGTTTTTTCTCTTTGTGCATTTTTTCAAACTGTTCGATCAACATAGAAAAACTCCAGAGATCGATTCCGGCCTCCGGTTCATCGAAAATACAGAGTTTGTGCGGCTTTGCGAGAACGGTTGCAATTTCCAGACGCTTCATTTCACCGCCGGATAAGGTTCCGTCTACTTCACGTTCAATGTATTCGTTGGCACAAAGTCCAACGGTACTTAAAAGTCTGCAACAGACATCTCTTGTCAGATCTTCTCCAGCCGCAAGTGATAAAAGCTTGCTTACCGTCATTCCTTTGAAGCGCGGTGGCTGCTGGAATGCGTAACCGATTCCGGCTTCTGCCCTGTGATTGATATCATAATCACTGATATCGGTTCCGTCTAAGATGATCTGTCCGGCACTTGCCTGATCAATCCCCATCAGCACTTTTGCAAGTGTGGATTTGCCACCGCCGTTCGGACCGGTGATCACCAGCATTTCTCCGTCTTCTACGTTAAAACTGATATTTTCTACAATGCTGCGTTCTATTCCGTTTTCATTCACCTGGAATGTAAGATTTTTTACTTCCAGCATGAGTTCATCCCCTTTCTGTGTAAGAAACTTATATAAAGTTTGTCTGGTTAAAAAATTTATATTCATAAATTGTATGATGTAAGTATCAAAAGAATAAATTGCGTAACAATGGAGCAATCTGATTACATCATTGGATACAGAATCTTTATATATTTATGTCTATTATAAAACATATCGAAAAAGTTGTCATCTTTTATTATTGAAAAGCATACCTGCAAAGCGAAATTCGCAGAATTTTCAGAAATAATTCAGAAAGACCACAGGAATTTGCTCTAGGTATCTGCATAAATTTATGTTATACTAATGGAATAGTAAGAAAGAAGAGGGTGATAATATGTCAGGATTTAAAGATGTCGTAGGACATAGCGAGATCATTCAGTATATACAGAACGCAGTTACAGAAGATAAAGTATCACATGCTTATATTCTGAACGGCGAGAAGGGATCTGGAAAGAAGATGCTTGCAGGTCTTTTTGCACAGACTCTGCAGTGTGAAAAGGGCGGAGCAGAACCGTGCTATGAGTGCCATTCGTGCAAGCAGGCAGTCAGCGGCAATCATCCGGATATTATCTGGGTAACGCATGAAAAGCCGAACAGCATCAGTGTAGATGATATCCGGGTTCAGATCAATGGGGATATTCAGGTGAAGCCTTATAATGGAAAATACAAGACCTACATTGTGCCGGATGCAGATATGATGACTGTACAGGCACAGAATGCTCTGTTGAAGACAATCGAAGAGCCACCTGCTTATGCGGTAATTCTGCTTCTTACAGAGAATGCGAACAGTCTGCTCCCAACGATCTGCTCAAGATGCGTTATGCTGAAGCTCCGTAACATTAAGGATCAGCTTGTGAAAAGGTATCTGATGGAGCAGCTTCAGGTTCCTGATTACAAGGCAGACGTGTGTACTGCATTTGCACAGGGCAATATTGGAAAAGCTGCTATGCTGGCAGGCTCTGAGCATTTTAATGAAATTAAAGATGAGGCAGTTCGTCTGCTGAAGAATATCGATACCATGGAACTCGGTGATCTGGTGGAAGCTGTGAAACGGATTTCCGCTTACAAGATTGAGATCACAGATTATCTGGACATCCTTATGATCTGGTATCGTGATGTTCTGATCTATAAAGCAACAATGAATATCGACAGACTGATTTTCGGTGAAGAGATCGACAGTATCAGGGAGCGTGCGAAAAAGAGCTCTTATGAAGGAATTGAGACAATTCTGGAAGCACTTGAGAAAGCAAAGGCGAGACTGCGCGCCAATGTCAACTTTGATCTTGTCATGGAACTTCTTCTGTTGACAATAAAGGAGAACTAGGGAATGACAAAAGTAATTGGAGTCCGTTTTCGGACTGCAGGAAAGATCTATTTTTTCTCACCGGGCAAATTTGAGGTGAAGCGTGGCGATCAGGTAATTGTAGAGACTGCGAGAGGAGTAGAATTCGGTAACGTTGTGATGGGACCGAAGGAAGTGAAGGATGAAGAGATCACCCAGCCTCTTAAGACAGTGATCCGCCTGGCGACAGAGGATGAC
>ERZ773276.1650-NODE-1650-length-16169-cov-50.157503_pt1 | contig 16169 bp, 12 predicted proteins | sample MGYA00511386_ERZ773276 | MGnify/ENA primary metagenome ERZ773276 (study PRJEB29015, sample SAMEA2737778) | human gut metagenome | biome: human gut; feature: human-associated habitat; material: faeces | place: China | collected 2012 ...
ATGTACATCCAACTGAGATTCTTGTAGATAAACGACTGTACGAAGGTCAGCCAGTTGTTGACTCTTAAGGGAAATAACGCCGAGAGCAGCGAGAGCAACACCAGCACGATGATGCCCGGAAGAGCTACATTACGGGTAAAAGTAGTGTTATGTATGATATTCTTTAGCATAATCTGAAATAAATATTAAAGATGAGAAAGGCTGTCAGAATGGAGAGAATCCGTGGTAGGTGACAAAAGCTTTCACCCGCCCACAGCTACAAAGGTAATAAAAAAAATCGAATCTGCAAAGCTTTTCTCTTATTAACTGTAACTATCTTGCCCGTTCTGCTTCATCTTTCTATTTTTCTATTTCAGTCACTTTTCTGCTTGCTCGACGGTGGAAATACGATAATTTTGCAATCAAAAGTTATATTATGTCACGTCATACTCTCATACTCAGGATAACGCTTTGGCTTGTCTTGGACAGCCACACTTCATCGAAGAATGCACAAGATAGATTGTCTCAAGATATTCTTTTGCATACTTTCTTGCTTTTCGAATAGGGGATATGCCTTGCCTCTACGTCTTAAATCTAAATGCAAAACGAGAAATGATGAAAAGACAAGCTTACAAACACCTGCTAACGAAGGCACGGACGTGGTCCCGCACATACCTGTTGTGCACACCAACGGCTCAGCTACGTTATATTCCGTTTCTGCGGCGCTTCTTTCTATTTCAAGGAGTTCTTTCGTCATTTCATCATAAGTCTTTCGTAACTTTGTACTAAAAATGCAGTAATAATGAAAACAAATATTGATTTTCTGACGGAGATTCAGGATAACTTCGTGAGCCTTGCTTCACGGCCGGCCTTCTGTATCGCCAATCAGTTTTTTACTTATGGACAATTGTCCCATTGCGTGTCAAAGGTAAGGGAAAGGTTGAAACCATTCTCTGACGAATATATTGGTCTCGTCGCCAATGACGACCTGATGACCTATGCCTCCATCATTGCCATTTGGTTGGAAGGCAAATGCTATGTACCTCTCCATCCTCATCAGCCGTTGGCCCGCAACAAGGATATCATCCGTCAGGTAGGCATCAGCACGCTACTCGATTCGAGTCCGTGTAGCGGCTTTACGGAGTGTGGCGTGCAGATCATCGCCGAGACAGTTGGGAGTGAAACGACAGATGCTTGTCCACAGACAGACCATATCTTCGATGCGAATCACCACGCCTACATTCTTTTTACCTCTGGCAGTACGGGACGCCCCAAAGGTGTGCCGGTGACCTTCGGCAATGTGTCGGCATTCTTGGACTCCGTTCGTGAGATGGGACTGGAGCTTAGCAGCGAAGACCGCTGTCTGCAGATGTTCGACCTGACGTTTGACTTGTCGGTAGGCAGTTATCTTCCCTCGCTTGTAGCTGGAGCCTGCGCCTATACGGTGGCACCGGGCTGTGTCAAGTGGCAGGAAGTAGGCCGGCTGATAGAGGACTATCATCTGACTGAAGCACTGATGGTGCCTTCGGTGGTACACTATCTGCGTCCTTACATAGATGAGCTCGAGACTGACGCGCTACGCTATTCGCTGTTTTGTGGAGAAGCACTGTTGGCCGATGATGCAAAGGCATGGAAAGCAAGAATTCCGCAGGCAAGGATATGGAATGTGTATGGTCCCACAGAGAACACCATCTACTGCACAGCTTACGAGATTGGTGACACCATCAGTGAGAAAAATGACATTGTCAGTATCGGAACGGATATGAAACACAGCGCGACAATGATTGTGGATGATAACCAGCAGCCTGTGGCAATTGGAGAAACAGGTGAACTCTGTCTTTCTGGCCAACAGTTGACGCCAGGTTATTGGAGAGATGAGGTAAAGAACACCTCATCGTTTTTCGTGTGCCAAGGCATTCGTTGGTACCTCACGGGCGATGTATGCTATCGTCAGCCCGACGGTAATATCATCTATTTGGGGCGTAAAGACTCACAAGTGAAAATCCAGGGATACCGGGTGGAGTTGAGTGAGATAGAGAATGTGGCCCGTCATTTCTACCATGACGAGGTCGCCGTCGTTGCCACCACATTTGGCGATGAGAGCGCCTTGCGTATTGCCATTGCCGTGGAGTCAGAGGACAATCAGTGTGGTTTTCAACTCATGGATTATCTCAAGGAGTATCTGCCCGCCTATATGATACCCGAGAAGGTAGTTTATCTCAAAACCTTTCCGCAGAATTCTAACAATAAGACTGATCGAAAGACGATTAAAGAACTTATCAAATAAACAAGTAATCATGGAAAGAGAAGAAGTAAGAAAGTTGCTTTCAGGAATTTTTGAAGTAGTACTCAACCAACCCGTGCAGTTGACCGACAAGATGACACCGGACGACATTGACAACTGGGACTCGCTGACCAATATGACCATTATCAGCGAAATAGAAAGTCAGTGGGGTATCAAGTTCAAGCTGCGCGACATCATCCGTATGAAGACCGTGGGAGACATCATCGACACCATCATTAAGAAGACCTGCTGAGTACGATCATTCACAATAACGACCACCGTAAACTATGGAATTTCTTTCGATACCATTTGTATGCTGCATGGCGGTGACATTCCTGCTGTACTATCTTCGGCAGGAGCGCTGCTGGCAGCATGCTGTGCTTCTCGTGGCGAGCATGGTGTTCATTGGTTATTACCATCCCATCTATCTGCTCACCGCCTCAGCCTTCACCGTCTTCACATTTCTTTGGGGACGTCTCATCCACAAAACGTTGGATAGCCGCGCCGGCACCGTCTGCTTTTGGCTTGGCATAGTCGCTTTGGTCGGGTTCTGGCTGGTGGCGCGCTATTGGTTCCCGCTGTTTCCTTTGGGCATCTCCTTTTATACCTTCCAGGCGTTGTCCTATCTGATTGAGATCTATTGGGAAGAGGATCCGGAAGACGATTTCATTGACTTCACGCTTTACATGATGTTCTTCGTCAAGTTCCTCTCGGGACCTATCGAGCGTGCGTGCGACCTGCTGCCGCAGTTGAAGACCGCACGGACATTCGACTACACGCTTGTCACGCGTGGTCTGAAGCTGGTGGTGTGGGGCGTGTTTCTCAAAGTCGTCATAGCTGACCGCATCTCGCCCTCTCTCGACATCGTGCTCAACGATGTGCATGATGCTACCGGCATGCAGCTTTTGGTGGCTACGATGCTCTATCCCATCCAGCTCTACAGCGACTTTGCCGGATATACGTGCATGGCGCTGGGGCTCGGCCGCATGTTAGGATTCCGGTTGCATCCTAACTTCGATCGTCCGTTTGCGTCGCGGTCTACAGGCGAGCTGTGGCGGCGGTGGCATGAGTCGCTCTCCTTTTGGGTGCGTGACTATGTCTTCACACCGCTCAATGCATCGTTGCGGGAATACAGCCGTTGGGGCGTATACCTTTCGTTGCTTGTCACTTTTGTGGTCATCGGCGTATGGCATGGTGCCGGATGGACGTTTGCCTGTTATGGACTTTGCCAGGGTATTCTCGTTATAGAGGAGACACTGTTAGGCAAGCGGCGCGAGCGGTGGTATGGCTATCTTGGAAAGCATGTTGGTAATGCACTGATGATGGTCCGTACCTACATCTTCTTTGCCCTTTCGCTACTCTTCTTTAGAGTGGCAAAGGTATCCGATGTGTTCTATACCTACCGCCATCTGTTTGATGGAATTGAATCATCAGTTAAGGAACTCCGTCTTGGCATGGACGACCACTCTTGGATCGTATTCGGTGTGGCAACCGTTGTGATGCTGATCGTAGAGTATGCTAACAGCCATAGTAATCTCATCGTCGCTTCCGAGCGGCTGCGGCCGTTATGGAGATGGACGTTGTATTTCGCCGTACTGCTCATCATTCTCTTCTATGGATCGTTCGGAGTGGAAAATTTCATCTATATACAATTCTAACCAGTCATCATCATGAAGACGACATATTCTATTTTGAAGTTCTATGGCAAATGCCTGTTGCTGAGCCTGCCTTTGCTGTCGCTTTTGGCATTCTATGTCATTCGCGACCCGTTTATGGTGGTGCGCAGTTACTCCGACTATGACCACAGTCGTGTGATGCAGAGCGAGGGAGCTGTCAGTTGGGAGAAGTATAAGCTCTATCGCCATCAATGCCATTACGATGCTTTCATCATGGGCACGTCCTGTACCAAGGCTTTTTCCTGCCATGAGTGGAACCGGTATATCCATGCTCACCCCTTTCGCATGTTTTGCAACGCTGAGGGGCTGGGAAGCCTGAAAGTAAAGTTGCAGGCGCTTGACACAGTTCCCGAACAGCGCATAGACCATTTGCTCATCATTGCGGAGCGTAGTATGTTTGATAAGGTTTCACCTATGCATGACTTTATCCATGCCTTGCCGCCTAAGGTGAGCGGAGAGAGTATGGCTAACTATCAGACTTTGTTCTTTCAAACGTTCCTTCAGCCCAAGTTCCTTGTACCATACCTTGATTATTTGGCTACGGGAAGAATCAGCCGGAACGGACGAAAGGTACTCAATGTCAACGTGCCAACCCGCGAGAGATTTTCCAATGACGAGGTGATGTATCAGGAACGTGAGATTGCTGCCAAAGGTGAGAAATATTGGGCTGACAAGGATCTGCCTCAACAAAGCAGGCAGCAATGCCCTCATGAGGCTCCTGTAGCCATTGGCACGCCACAGGTGACAGTGCTCAAAGAGATAGCGGAGATTTGCCGTAGACATAATACTGACGTTCAGTGGATCATCAGTCCCACCTTTGGGCAAGAGCGTTTCAACCGTCACGACATTCTTGCGCTGCGCCAGATCTTTGGTGTTGCTCATGTCCACGACTACTCGGCAGCCCCACAGTTCTATGACTATCATTGCTATTATGACCAGGCACACTACCGGCGGGCTGTAGGCAAAAAGATATTGCAAGATATCTATAAGGCTCCCTGTCAGCAATAGACCGATACGCTTTATTCCTCTACTTTTCCGTTTCAGCCATCTTGCGGATCGTTTAGGCGAATGATCACCGTATCTTCGCAGCCGACAATGCAGTTATCGTTATAATAGGGAATCAAAGATATGGCGATGTGCGGGCGAGGAGCTCCTACTGTACCTTGTTTAAGGGTGTTAGCAGAAAACAGACCGGGGCGGTGAGCACACTGATGACAGTGCTATGAGATGGTTTTTTGGCCGACAGTCTGAGCAGCTATAAGTCGCTGATGTCTACGGCAAGTCCCATGCCGGTGATAAACCTCATGATCGGCTAAATGAGCATGATGCCAATTATAACGGTCATAGAGTTGACGTTCAGTCCTGACGAAGCAATGAAAATGGCAAAGTTGAGAACCCAGGGGTTGGCTCCATGAAAGGCGATGCCACTACTTATTTGACTCACAGTGTCAGCTTTGTTCTTCTTGTCGGGCATGACGTTGAAATAGCCTTTCACGACCTGTCGGAGTACTTTAGGTTGCGTCTTGGCTTTTTATCTCCTGGCACCCATCTTTCTGAGATACTCACTAAGTGGTTCCATACCCACTTGGGCGCGCCATTGGTCAACTTTGCTCTCGTCAAGAAGCATCCACACGCGTCCATTTCTTATTTGCGAGCCATACTTTTGCGGTTTGCCCTGAAACATGTTGATGCGATCCTCCATCATGGCTACACTTGAGGGCTGGAGGTCGCCGTTTTTTACAGCCTTTTGAAAAATGGGAAGATACTTTTGTTGTAGTTCAAGTGGGGAATGTTGTATTACTACCCAGAATGCAGAACAAGCCTCTCCTACGACAGATTTTCCCACGAAACCTTTACTGTCAAGAATGCTGCAAATTTCGTTCTGATTGGCACTGTCGACTTTAGCCATAACAGCGTAGATTGAATCCAACTGTTGTTTGTCCGTTGGATTTTTGGCTGATGCGTTCATCCACAACTGTCTTATCTGCTGATCAGCTTCCTCAATTTTCAGCAACTTTGAACGCAGGGCATTATCATATTGTTTTTCAACGGCGTTGCGGCGAGCATCCATTTCCGATATAAGCTCCTGCCAACGTTTGTCTTTTCGCAATGGCTCTAAATCCTTATCTCTGTTGAAGTCTCTCATGTACCATTTCGGCTCTAATCTCATCCGTTGCCTAAGCCATGTAAGTGCTTGATCAGTGTTGCCTGAAAGAGCTGCGACACAAGCCGCATTGTAAAGATGAACACCCTTGATGCATGAAGAGTATTTTAAAGCCTGTTCGAAATAGTTCAAAGACTTGTCATAATTCTTCAAACGATAGCAAGAGTCAGCTTTTGTGATGAATGCGTCATATTGTCGAACTGTGGATAGGTAACCATTCTTTTCGCTTGGCATTATATTTAGCGACTGTTTTCTGTAATCGTCAAGTACCCATGCCAAAGAGTAGAAGTTTCTTCTGTCTGTTACATCCCAGTGATATGTTCCAAAAGAGGGGTATCTTTTTGATTCACTTTGCATAACATAGACTACACCTTGTGTCCGACCTTGCCTAATCATGCGATCAACGCATACTAACCGATGATGTCGATTGTTGAAAAAGAGATTGCGCCACAACTTATCTTCAGCCTGTCTTCTTGGTGGTTCCGGGTAGAGCATACGCTCCACATTTACCGAGCCATCTTTGGACATTACGTAGTCGGGCTGATAACTGGTTATGTCACTGTTGGTAAATGTTGCCCAGTATCTCCCCATGGGTCTAAAAGAGTCAATAGGGAAGTCTACATCTCTCACCACATCCTTCCAAAACTTGTCCGCCTCGCTCATTTTATTGGAACAAGATGCAAACAGAAGCATACAAAGCAATAATGATAAATTTGTTCTCATATTAGTATTAAAGAGTAACTATAACTGTTACAAAATTAAACAATTCTGTTTAGATGGCCAAGACTTGGATATTAAAAGTAAGTATAAAAGACTATTTTGACATGTCTATCAAATATGACAGTGAATGTCAAACCGAATGGATAACGGATCACCTTTGCTGTATTCCGGTTTAGCTGTGATTTTTTCCGTTCCAACCATTCTCTATGTCATTACGCGATGGATAACATGTAATTTTGCAGGTAAATATAAACAAAGGAGACAAAAATAAAACAAAGATATGAACAGATGGATAACCGCAGCCTTGGCCGTCGCTGTCCTGCTGACGGGCAGCTGCAAACGGTCAACGGCTGACGACGAGAGCAACACGACTGCAGAAATAGAAACCATGACGGTGAAGCCCCGTGACCTAACGACCACAGTGGACTATCCCGCCACCATGCGAGGTGAGCACGACGTGGCTATCCTACCACAGATAGAGAGCCGCATCGTCAAGGTGCTGGTGGAGGAGGGACAGCGCGTGCGTGCCGGACAGCCGCTCTTCATCCTCGACGGCTCAACCTACCGGGCTTCACTCGCCACGAGCCGGGCTAATCTGCAGGCGGCGCGCGCACGACTGTTTAATGCCGAGATGAATGCGGCAAGCTCGCGAAAGCTGAGAGAGAAGCATATTGTTTCAGACTTTGAGGTTCGCCAACAGACCAATCTGCTGCGTGAGGCCCGTGCTGTTGTGGCACAGGCCGCTGCAGAGATGGACAACGCCCGTGCCAGTTTGTCCTACACCGTCGTGCGCAGTCCTTCTGCCGGCGTCGTGGGATCACTGCCTTACAAGCCGGGAGCCATGGCCTCACCGACAATGACCACACCGCTCACCTATGTGTCGGACAACGGTAGCATGGTAGCCTATTTCTCACTCAGCCAAAACCAATATACCAGTCTGCTACGCCTCTATGGCAGCAAGGATAAGGCACTCAGCAAGATGCCGGCAGTCAGTTGGCAGATGAACGACGGCAGCCGCTACGAACATCAAGGACGTGTGGCAACCATCAGCGGACTGCTCGATCCGCAGACGGGAACAGTGAGCGTGCGCGCCGTCTTCCCCAACGACGGCGGACTGCTCATCAGCGGAGCCACGGGCAATGTAATTATGCCCACTACGCTGCATCATGTGCTCGTGGTACCGCAGAGTGCGGTCAGCCAGTTGCAGGACAAGTATTTCGTCAACCGCATCGTCGGCGGCAAGACACGTCGGCAGCTCGTCAAGGTGAGCACGGTTGGCGACGGCAAGCATTTCATCATCAGCAGCAGACTCCGTGCCGGTGACATTTCGGCGAGAACCATGACAACATATATCTATACGATGAAATACCGTGGACGTCTGTCCATGCCTGAGCAGTTTGGCAACATTGTCATCCGCAGCCTCTCTGACGGACAAGTGCTCCGTCTGCGCGATGTGGCGCGAGTGGAACTGGGCAGCGATGCCTACAACTACCACACGGGTATGGACGGCCATCCCACGCCCATGCTCACCATCCAGCAGACCGCTGGCAGCAACGCCTCGGCCATCATCAACGAGATCAACGCCACCGTGAAGCAGATGAGCGGCGACCTGCCCGAGGGCATTCATTTCCAAAAGATCAACGATGCCAAGCTCTATCTCGACGCTTCCATCCATACCGTGGTAGAGACGCTCTTTGAGGCTATCCTGCTTGTCATCCTCGTGGTGTGGGTGTTCCTGCAAGACCTTCGCTCCACGTTCATCCCCTCGGTGAGCATCGTGGTGTCGCTCATCGGCACCTTTGCCTTCATGCAGTTCATGGGCTTCAGTCTCAACCTGCTGACGCTCTTTGCCCTCGTGCTTGCCATCGGTATGGTGGTCGACGATGCCATCATCGTCGTTGAGGCCGTGCAGGCTAACTTTGACAAAGGCTACCGCTCGCCTTATCTGGCCTCTACCGATGCCATGCGCAGCGTAGCCATGGCGTTGCTCACCTCCACGATCGTGTTTATGGCGGTCTTTATCCCCGTGAGTATGATTGATGGTACGTCGGGAGCTTTCTACCGTCAGTTTGGACTGACCATGGCTGTCGCCGTGGGCATCTCGGCGATCAATGCATTCACGCTCTCGCCGGCACTCTGTGCCCTGCTGCTCCGGCCTTATACCGACGAGAACGGACAGCAGCGCAATAACTTCTCGGCCCGTTTCCGCAAGGCGTTCAATGCCGTCTTCAGCGTGATGAGTCAGAAATATGCTGCCATCGTCTTTCGCTTCATCCGTCATAAATATCTTTCGTTTGGTATCATCGCCGCTGCCGTGGCATTGCTCCTCTTGCTTGTCAAGGCAACGCCGACCTCGCTGGTACCCGATGAGGACACGGGTATGCTCTATGTCAACCTCACCACGAAGCCCGGCATGACGCTCAACGAGACCGACCGTGCGCTGCAACAGCTCGACAAGAAGCTCGCCAAAATCCCCGGCATCGCCCACCGTGCTAAGGTCAGCGGCTATTCGTTTACCGCGCAAGGCAGTAACTCGGGAATGTTCTACGTGCCGTTAAAGCCTTGGAACGAACGCGGCAAGGGGGAATCGCTCAACGATATCACGGAGAAGATCAACCGCGCCGCTGTCGACATTGCCGGAGCGAGTGTCGTGGTGATGAGTCCGTCGCTGGTGCCGGGCTTTGGCATGAGCAGTGGCTTTGACCTCAACTTGGAGGACCGTAACGGTGGAAGCATCTCACAGTTCCAACAGGTGAAAGACCGTTTCGTCAAGGAACTCAGCCGTCAGCTGGAGATTGGTTCAGCCTATTCTCACCATGCTCCTTGGCATGTTGCCCCTGATGGTGGCTACGGGAGCTGGAGCCAATGGCAGCCGCTCATTAGCCTCCTGTGTGGTGGGTGGCATGGTGTTGGGTATCCTTGCCCTGCTTTTCCTCGTGCCCGCCCTGTTCATCATCTTCCAGTGGTTGCAAGAACGGCTGATGCCAAGGAAAATGGTGGCGTGATAGAGGTTAATTATTCTAAATAATATCGCGTTGAGCAATACAATGTCATAGGCATTTTGTAATATTGCAGGCAGATATGATTTAGGATAACATATATGACTTCAAAGACAGTTCCTTCGGGAAGTATGGCCCATCGGCTCAGCGTGATGGGTCTGTTAGTGACTTTAGGCATCGTTTATGGCGACATTGGAACGTCACCGCTCTATGTCATGAGAGCAATCATCGGTGCCACCCCTATTATTACTACCGACTACATTATTGGTGCAGTGTCGTGCATCATCTGGACGCTCACTATTCAGACAACATTGAAATATGTTGTACTGGCACTGCGCGCCGATAACAATGGCGAGGGTGGTATCCTGGCGCTCTATGCGCTCGTGAGGAAACATGGCAGGGGGTGGCTCTATCTCCTTGCCATCATCGGAGCGAGCACACTCGTTGCCGACGGAGTCATCACACCTTCCATTACCGTTTTGTCAGCCATAGAGGGGCTGCGCACTTATGAGCCTTCCACCCCCGTCATCCCTATTGCCATTGCCATCCTTACGGTGCTGTTCTTCATCCAGCAGTATGGTACCAGTGCCATCGGCAAACTTTTCGGTCCGTTGATGCTATTGTGGTTCTCGATGCTTGGCATACTGGGACTGACACATGTGGGTGACAGTTGGGTGATCCTCAAGGCTTTCAATCCCTGGTATGCCATCCGTCTGTTGACTACCAGTCCGGAATGGTTCCTCATTTTGGGCGCTGTGTTTCTTTGTACAACAGGCGCTGAGGCTCTCTATTCCGATATGGGCCATTGCGGTAAGCAAAATATCCGGGTGAGCTGGGCCTTTGTCAAGACAATGCTCATCTGCAATTATCTCGGTCAGGGAGCTTGGATCATTTCCCACGCCGACCAGCTGACGACGGGCACGAATCCTTTCTACGCCATTATGCCACATGCCTTTCTACCTGTGGGCATAACGATGGCCACCATAGCAGCCATCGTGGCCAGTCAGGCGCTTATCAGTGGGTCGTTTACTATCTTTAGTGAGGCTATGAACCTCCATTTCTGGCCACGGCAGCGCATTAAATATCCTACCGATATCAAGGGGCAGTTGTATATACCGTTTATTAATGTCTGTCTTTACGTACTGTGCATCGTCGTCATCTTGTTTTTCCAGACTTCCAGTAATATGGAGGCAGCCTATGGACTGGCTATCACGGTGACAATGCTGATGACCACCTTGCTCTTAGGTTGCTATCTCAAGCAAGGCAAGATGCAGCGAAGTATCGTGATTCTCGTCATCAGCTTTTTCGTGGTTTTGGAGAGTATCTTCTTCGTGGCCAACCTGGCCAAATTCATGCATGGCGGTTGGGTGACGATGCTATTAGCTGGAACCATCTGTCTTGTGATGTATGTGTGGTACAATGCCGACAAGATCAGAAACACCTTTGTGGAGCACCGCGACATCCGGAAGTACTATGATATACTGTCGGATATCAAGGCTGACATGTCAATCTCTAAGTTTGCTACCAATGTCGTTTATATGAGTCGGTTCGGTGGCAAGTACGATGTGGAACAGAAGGTGCTGTATTCCATTATCAACAAACATCCCATGCGCGCCGACCACTATATCTTGCTGCACACGGATTACGAGGACACGCCCAATGAACGCAGCTACGACTTCTATGAACTGATACCGGGTACGCTTTACCGTATCAACCTTCACTTAGGATTCCGCGTGCAGCCTTATGTCAACCTCTATCTCCGTCAAGTCATTGAGGATCAGGTGGAGAAAGGCAGCTTTGCGCTTGAGAGTGGCTACGACTCGTTGCGTCGCCATCATGTGGCGGGAAACTTCATCTTCGTGTTTATCAAACGAGTATATGCAGAATTCAATGTGTTTACTCCCAAGGCCCGTTTCATCATGACCATCTATAATCTTGTACATCATCTCAAGCAGAGTGCTCCGAAGGCCATGGGCTTGAGCACCAGTAATGTCTTTGTAGAGACCGTTCCGCTTGTAGTTCGGACAAGGAAGGTGGAACGTGTGAAGCAGAATTAATAGGATAACTACCAAAGGTTTCCCGCTTTTCTCTTTGTAGTTTGCAGAAAGTTTGTTATTTTTGCAGAAAAGACATCCTATGCCGACCATATTTATTTTCTTTGGATTTAGATTCATGTTCTATAGTAATGACCATGCTCCAATTCATGTACATATATTGAAGGATGGTCATGAGGCCAAATATAATGTTGATCCGGTAGAGCAGGTTTTTAATCATGGTTTTAAGAAACATGATATATTACTCATAGAATCAGTACTCGAAGAGAATCGGGAGATTGTCATCGACCGTTGGAAAAATTATTTTAAGGAGGAAAACAATGGATAAGCTTTATATTACTCGAATTTGGTTGGACGGACATCACCTCTATGCGATGACAGAGTCGGGAGAGATTGCTGATTATGACCTTTCTACGATGAGGGGATTCCGTCACGCATCACCCTCGCAGCTCGGTAACTTCACAGTAGTGAACGATAAAGACATTCACTGGCCAGACCTTGGTGAGGACATCAATTTGGAAGGTATGCTCTATGACAATCATCTCTGTCTACTTACTGCTACAGAGGACTCGGTTTTATACCGGCCGGAGCCGCAGAGTCACGACTGTGTGGCTGACCCTATCGGTTCTGCTGATCCCGCTACCTCAACCTCTATGAATTCATAGGATTTGACAAAAAAGTTGCAATTACACCTAAGGTGGCAGTTGGTATAGGTTGGCAAAAAGAATCATCCCGTTAGCATTTCTCCGGAAAATAGTTGTCAACTTGATGGTCAAACGTTCGTTGTACGTTCGGTCAAACATTCGTTTTACCTTTGGTCAAACGATTGTTTAACTAATAGTCAAACGTTCGTTTGACTATCTGCTGAAAACCATTTTGATGCCTAATGCATTGCGTGATATGGTGTTAAGACTTTAGGTGAGTGATGGAAAAAATGTCTCGAAGGCAGTACGTCTGCGCATAGAGGATACTTGCACTCATGCGATACTTCATAAGATCTGTATGGATAAAAAGGTCATGCGAAGAGAAAAATTGGCCTTAAGGAAATCTTAAGAAACAGTTAAGGTGATCTTAAGATTCTTTCGTTTGAAAGTCCGTACCTTTGCAGCGTCAAAAGAAAACAAGACTCACAAACGATTAAAAATATACAGATTATCTAAAAGTGTACATTGAAAAGATGCGCAAATGAGTGGAATAGCAAAAGAAAACACGAAGTTTTTCTTTTGCATTCCCGAGTGCGGACTGTCTTATTTAAAGATAGTGTAAATGAGTCCCCCGCTTGAACACCTTGCCACATTCTTCTTTGCCGGTGGCATCTCCTACTTCAAACTTTTCACGATAGCCTACGCCGGGCATGATGGACCAATGAGACGAGAGATAGTAGTTCAGACCGTAGCCGACATGAAAAGCTGTTGGAGCCTCTTCATCAGCGAATTCGGTTGCATAGCCCAATCTGATATAGAAGTTGTGCTCAACGCGCTTTTCCTGTCCGACGGCAGGAAGACAAAGCTTAGGGCAAGCAGTCCTTTTCGCCGTTTCTTCATGATGGCTACTATATATAATAAGGTGTATAGTTCATTATTTCTTTGCCGGTCTGAGCAGCATCCAATAGGCGTTTTCCTTGATCTTGTTCATCAGAGCGGCGCGCAAGCCTTGCTGCCATGCTTTTTGTCGCTCATGGTCGGCAATCCATGAGTTGACGGTTTGCCGGGCTTCGGCAGAGTGATGGTCGTCCATCAATGCTGAGAGCCAGTAACCGGGGAAGAAGATGTCGGAGGTCTGTTGGATGTCGACGATGGCATCCAAGCCAGGCTTTAAGTAGTTGTTGGCTTGCGTCTCTCGTGTTGGGTCGCATAAGAGCGACAGGGCACTCTCTGCCCACGGCTCAACGAGCCGGCCCGACTTGGGAATGAGGCTGAGGAACAAGCGGTGCTGCGCGGCTGTGTCGGACGTGCAGGCGCGGGCGATGAAGTCAAACTCGCGTTGCTCGTCGGTGGTCTTTAGCCGTTGATGCTGCGTGGCGAGGATATGCAGACAGCTGTCGGGTAGGATGAGTGCGAGGTGATAGGCCAGTCGGGTGTAGTCGCGCTCGTTGAGCAGTGTGTCGTCGTGGCATAGCCATTTGCGGTAGAGGCTCCCAGTCACGACTTTCGAGGTGGCAACGTTGGCCAGACTGCGTGTCAGCTGTTGTCTGACGGCTTTGAGAGGATGGGAGGCAGACAGCGCGAAGAGTCTGCTCTCCATGCTGTCGCGTTGCTGTTTGTCAGTTGTCAAGTGGAGTAGGGAAGCGAGATTGCGGCAGAGTGTGGAGGCAGTCTGCTGGCCTTGGCATTGCGTCAGCGAGTTGCACAAGAGTTGGAACAACGCTGCTGTGGAGGCATCGGACACGCCTTGTCGCTCGGTGCAGAGTAGGTAGTTCTCATAGAGTGTGAGAAGCACGCTGTATGCTGCCGTGTTGTCGTCGTGGATATGCCGTGTCATCCATGCGGCGCAGCCCTGCCGGTCACTGTCGTTGATAATAAAGCGGCCATAGCCCTGTCCGTTGATGTTGGGAATGATCGTTCCGGGATGGCAGGGAACTTTGACGTGGACCTCAGAGTGATGAAAGTCCACGGTCACGGGGATGAGGCTGTCGCCACACAGCAGTCCATAGGTGGCTCGCTGAGGCCAGAAGAGTGAGCGATGGAAAGGATCGGACTGTCGGACGGTGAGCGTGTCGCCGTGCAGGCGGTAGGAGATGACGGGCACTCCCTTTTCGCGAACCCATACGTCAGAGAATTGGCGCACATGAGCCTGTGGCGCTACGGAGTCAAAGATAGCTACCAGATCGTTCCATGTGGCGTTGGCGTAAGCGAAAGTCTTGAGATAGCGTCTGAGTCCCTCACGGAAAGCATCGGGTCCCATCTGTTGCTCCAGCTTATCCATCATGATAGGTGCTTTCTCGTAGATGATGTTACCATAGAGCAGTCCGGCACGGTTGAGGTTGTCCAAAGGCTGCTGGATAGGATGTGTGCCCAGGGTGCGGTCGGTCGACATGGCTCTGGGATAATACGATTTGAGAAAGTTCAGGTCGTGGTTGATCAGTGGGAATTGCTCGCGTGCTATCTTGCTGGCCATGAAATTGGCAAACACCTCCTTTGTCCATACGTCATCGAACCAGCGCATTGTGACCATGTCGCCGAACCAAAGGTGGGCAGTCTCGTGGGCGATGAGCTGCAGGCGCGTCATCTCCTCATCGGGAGTGGGCTGCGGTCCGAGAAAGATCTCTCTGTCGGTGAACTGTATGGCACCGGGATGCTCCATGCCACCAAACTGATAGCCGGGCAACACCACAAAGCCGTAGTCGCTGAAAGGACACGACCGTGCCGTATAGCGTTCCAACCATCTCAAGGCCAGAGCAGCCTCGTCGAAGCATTTGTCGAGTTGGGCTACCTTGGCGGGATCGGTCTCACGATAGAGCGCAGTCATGTGCCGTCCGTCGCGTACGACCGTCTTGGTCTGGAACTTTCCGGCTACAAAAGAGAATAGATAAGTCGGCAGCACATGGGTGGAGTCACTGCAGCGTGACACCCAGCCGTCGGGAGCCTGCAGCGTGCATTTGAAGAGCGCCTTCAGGTCGGGCTGGTCGAAGCAGGGGAACACCGTACTGGCATTGGCAGGAACAAAGAGAGAATAGAGATAGTCGGCATGGCGGTTCAGGCTCTTGTCGGCAGCGGTGAAAACCAGGTCAACGACGTTAAGACCTCGGCGCAGTGCCTGATGAGGGAGCAGGATGTGCTCGCTTTGCCATTCGGCTTTGAAGGACTTGCCATTGATGTGACCGAGATGCTGCACGTCCTTTCCCGCGAAGTCTAAAGGGAGGTCGGTCTTGGTATTGGTCAGATGGAAAGAGAGACGCAGTCGTCCCGTGACCGGCTGAGCGAGGTTGTCGGGAATACGGAAGTTGAGTTGGTATGTGATGTTGCTGACGCGGATCGCCCTTGCGACGGCAAGGCTACGTGCCACGCCCGGCTCCTGGGCACTCAAGGACAGAAAGGCGAGAAGGGCAATGGCTGTCAAAGCCAATGCCCTGCGAACTGTATCATTGATTTGTGGGAAGGGTATGGAATGTATCATCTGATGGAGTTTTCTGCAAAGTTAAGTAGAAGCAATCAGATATGCAAGCGATCCGAAGGAAACATGCGGGGCTTGTCCTCGCGGAAGGTTCAGCGCTACGCCGCAGACCATGCCTATGGGCCGGTTGTAGATGGTGGAGGCCAGTACATAAGTGGCAATGCCTATCAGTGCAGCGAC
>ERZ773276.1657-NODE-1657-length-16135-cov-3.313993_pt1 | contig 16135 bp, 13 predicted proteins | sample MGYA00511386_ERZ773276 | MGnify/ENA primary metagenome ERZ773276 (study PRJEB29015, sample SAMEA2737778) | human gut metagenome | biome: human gut; feature: human-associated habitat; material: faeces | place: China | collected 2012 ...
AATCCGCCAGTATGAAGCGCAGAACAAGACGGGAAATAAAGTTCTGGATACGGTACTTACAACGAAAAGCCTGTACTGCAACAAGCATGGGATTATATTCACCTGTGTGGCAGACGGAACACTTCTGGATTTTATGGATGTCATGGATATCTGCAGCATTTTCGGGAATGCACTTGACAATGCGATCGAGTGCGAAATGAAGATCCCGGAAAAGGAGAAACGCCTGATTCATGTGACGGTATCAAGGCAGAAAAGTTTTCTGATTCTCCGGTTTGAGAATTATTATGAAGAGGAATTGCAGTATAAAGAAGGTTCGCTGATCACAACCAAAAAAGAAAAATCATCTCATGGATATGGACTGAAGAGTATTAAGTATACGGTCAATAAATATGAAGGTGCGGTCAGTATTGATACGAAGGATCATTGGTTTGACCTGAAAATTCTGATTCCGATGAAAGAAAATAAAAAAGAGAATTAAAAAAGATTTTGTAAAAAAGCGTCATGGTTATGTGAAAATGCATAAAAACATGGCGCTTATTTTGTGAAAAAGTTATAGCACAGAAACCGTTTGTGCGGAAAAAGTGCAGATTATGCAGATTTTTACCAGGGGAGAAATGATGTGATAGGATAAGAACACAAGATAAATAAAACGGAGGAAAGAGGTTATGAAAACGAAAGAAGAAAGAAAACAGCGAAAAGCGGAAAGAAAAAGAAAACCGCATTTGTGAGACATTCTTTTGGAATGGCATTTGGAGTGATTTTTCTGGGAGCAGCTATTGTAATTCCACAGATTACAATGCCTTTTAATGGAATGCTCCAGGGATTTATGGGTGATATGGATATTGATATTACAGAAAAAAAGACGCAGGATATCTTAAATCAAGGGAAAGATTTGTCTATGGATATCGAACGGGAAGGAGCAGTACTTCTGAAAAATGAAAATGAAACATTGCCATTAGCGAAAGATGTAAACAAGGTCAATGTATTTGGCTGGGCTTCTACACAGTGGCTTGGAGGTGGCTCTGGCTCTGGACAGATTATAAGTACTGATGAAACAATTCTTACAGCGCTTAAAAATTATGGAATTGAATATAATGAAGAACTGGAAAAAATGTATCAGGATTTCTGTGGTGAAAGAGAGTACAAAAATGCACTGTCAAGCAGGCCGAAAGATTTCAGCCGTCTATATGAGCCGGATATCAATGATGGAGAATCCTATACAGAAGAATTATTGCAAAATGCAAAGGATTATTCAGATACAGCAATTGTTGTAATTGGTCGCCCGACTGGTGAGAGTAATGATAATCCGCAGAAGCAGTATAAGATCAATAAAAAGGATGGAGAAGTTGTTGTAGACGATACCAGAACTTCTTTAGATTTATCAACGGAAGAAGAAGCATTACTTACTTATGCAGGAGCGAATTTTGAACATGTGATCGTTGTGTTAAATACCGGAAATGTAATGACGCTTGGACAGATTGAAACGATTGATGGAATTGATGCATGCCTGCTCGCCGGATATACAGGACAGTATGCAGCGAGTGTACTGCCGGAAATCCTGTGGGGAGATGTAAACCCGAGTGGACATACAGCGGATACATGGGCTTATGATTTTAATACAGCAGCCAGTTATGCAAATGCTGGGGAAAATGGTGTAGGAAGTTATTCTAATGGAAAAGGACTTTATCCGTATAATGGAACCAGTAATGGTAACCTTGGAGAAGAATTTCAGTATGATCAGGTATCCTATGAAGATTATGCGGAAGGAATTTATGTTGGATACAAATGGTATGAAACTGCAGATGCAGAAGGCTATTGGAACCAAGTAGAGAATGATCATGGAAAAGGATACGAAGGGGTTGTACAGTATCCGTTTGGATATGGTCTTTCCTATACAACTTTTGACTGGGAGCTGAAAGATCACAGCGTAGAGATAGCTAAAGATGGATCAGTATCGGCTACAGTAAAAGTGACAAATACAGGAGATAAAGCAGGAAAAGATGTTGTAGAATTCTATTATACAGCTCCATATGAGAAGGGCGGAATCGAAAAAAGCGCGGTAGAGCTTGGTGATTATGCAAAAACAAAATTACTTGGACCGGGAGAATCAGAAGAAGTTGTTGTAACTGTATCAGCAGAGGATATGGCAAGTTATGATGCTTATGATAATAATAAGAATGGTTTTGCGGGGTATGAGCTGGATGAGGGTACCTATACTTTTTCTATCAGAACAGATTCCCATACTGTAAAAAATCAGTTTAATATTGATCTTAAGGATAACATTCAATATCAGGAAGACGGAACAACCGGAAATACGGTATCGAATAAATTTACCGGTGCAGACGCAGTAGACGGAGTCAGTCTGGATGGTTCGGAAAGTGAATCAGGAATTATATATTTAACACGTTCGGATTTTGCAGGAACATATCCAAAACAAGGGAAATGGCAGAAAATGTCAAAAAACTGAATCTGTATACCGATGAGATGGCAAATGACTGGATCGATGAAAATGATGAGCCGATCACAACAGGTGCAAAGAATAATCTGAAGGTAGAAGAAAACGGTAAGCTTACAGAGCTTGGAATAGAACTTGGATCTGATTATGATGATCCAAAGTGGGAAGATGTATTGGATCAGTTGACAATCAAAGAAATGCAGACAGCTGTAAATTATGCATATGTAAATACAGGGGCATTTGAAAGTGTTGGAAAGCCAATTGCGTTGGATTTTGACGGACCGAACCAGGTTGGATCGTTTACACAGGGAATGAATGCATCAGGAACTGGTTTCGCAAATGCAACAGTACTGGCACAGACATGGAATAAAGATCTGGCATTTAATCAGGGATTACAGATGGGACAGGAAGGAGCAGCCTTTGGATATGGTGGTTTATATGGTCCATCCGTTAATATCCATCGTTCTCCACTTAATGGTAGAAACTATGAATATTTTTCAGAGGATTCAATACTTTCTGGCTTGATGTCCGGAAATGAAGTAAAAGGTGTTATGAGTGCAGGTATGTATGTGTATATAAAACACTTTATCTGTAATGATGGAGAGTCCGGAATTTACCGTGATTCTGTATATCTGTGGATGCCAGAGCAGGCATTACGTGAGGTTTATCTGAAGCCATTCAGAATCCTGGTTGAAGATTATGGCGCAACCGGACTTATGACTTCTTATAATCGTATCGGAGCTGTATGGGCTGGCGGAAGTGAAGCACTTTTGACTGGAATTCTTCGTGATGAATGGGGATTCAAAGGAACGGTTGTCACAGATTTTTCTGACCATGCAGAATATATGAACGGTGGACAGATGCTTCGTGCAGGTGGAGATATCTGGATGAATATGATGAGTCCGATCAATGGAGAAACAGAGTCGGCTTCTTATCAGAAAGCACTTCGTGAAACGGCAAAACATATTATCTATACTTATTTGAATGCTCGTGTGACAAACATGAATTATGCAGAAAAAACAGGAAATACGGATATATTAAGACCGACGATTACAAAGCAGACGAATCTGGTTCAGAAGATCGTAAAGGTACTTTATGTTCTGGCTGCTGTTTTAATTCTCTGGATGGCTTATGCTCTTTGGAAAGATGTGAAAAAGAGAAAAATTTTAAAAGCAGAAGGCTATTATGAAAAGAAGAAACAGGAAAAGCTTGCGAAAAAGAAAAAATAAGAATGTATGAAAGAGGACTGCATATGATAGACAGTATTAAAAATTCATGGCAGCACTTCGCAGACAAGCATCCCGGAGCCTCCAAATGGATCCGGGAGGGCGGTCTGTTCGTGATCGTCAGCAACCTGATCACAGTGCTCAAATATTTACTCTTGTTGTTCCTGCCGTTGGCATTTGCAGGACTTCCAAAAGTAGATTTCGGATTTCCGGGAATTGACATTACTTTATTCGGTGAGACTTTCAAGTGGAACATCATCGGATATGACGCCGCACATGGCGGACTTCCTTATTTTTGTGCGTACATGATCGCGATGGTAGTCGGAGAGTGTATTAACTTTCCGATCCAGAGAAATTTTGTATTCCGCAGTAAAGGAAAAGTATGGTATCAGGCATTCTGGTATCTGATCGCATTCTGTATTGTTACCTGTATCGTAAACTCCATCAACTGTATCTGGGTTGCGGTAGCCGGGATGTTTGTGCCGGGATGGTTATACAATATTGGAACGACAGTGTTGAATGGAGGGGTATCGATGGTGGTATTCTTCTTCGTAAATAAGATTATTTTCCCGGAAGGGGAAGGAAAGTAAGCGTTGTCAGGATTGACGGCGAATAAGAAAATAAAACGGGACAAATCCGTTGCGCAGGGCATTCCGAGAAGCCTCTGAGAGTGAAAATTGTGTCAGCAAAGGCTTCCACAATTTCTGAGTCTTCTCTCCATTGCACAACAATTGGATTTGTCTCGTTTTATTTTCTTATTCGCCTGACAACATTTTCTGCAAAACCCAAAAAAAGTGATAGAATAGAAGTAGTAAATTGTCAGAAAAGGAGAATCATTATCATGAAAGAAAATTTAAAAGTACTTATGATCAACGGAAGCCCGAAAGCAAACGGAAACACAGCCATTGCATTAAAAGAGATGGAGAATATTTTCAAAGAAAACGGAGTAGAAGTTGAGACAGTTGTTATCGGTAACAAAGCAGTCCGCGGCTGTATCGCCTGTGGTTCCTGCTACGAAAAAGGACAATGTGTTTTTGACGATGTAGTGAATGAGTTAGCTCCGAAGTTTGAAGAAGCAGATGGTCTTGTAATCGCAAGTCCGGTGTACTATGCGTCTGCAAATGCAACTCTGATCGCCTGTCTTGACAGACTGTTCTACAGCAGTCATTTTGATAAAACGATGAAAGTGGGAGCAAGCGTTGCCTGTGCAAGACGTGGCGGATGTTCTGCGACATTTGATGAGCTGAACAAATATTTTACCATTTCCGGAATGCCGGTTGCATCCAGCCAGTACTGGAACAGCATCCATGGGGCAGCACCGGGAGAGGCCGAAAAGGATGAGGAAGGAAGGCAGACGATGCGTACACTTGCAAGAAATATGACTTTCCTTATGAAGAGTATTGCACTTGGAAAAGAGCAGTTTGGACTTCCGGAAAAAGAAGCAAAGATTCCGACAAATTTTATTCGGTAGAACAAGTAAAAGGCAGGCATTTGTGAAATATCACGAATCCCTGCCTTTAGAGTTGACAGCCAAATTTTCTTGTTTTATAGTGGAAGTTGCAATTTGGTAGGAAGTATTTAAAAGAGAGGTTTTGGTCATGGCACTTATAAAATCAATCATTATTTTAATTATAGGGTTTGCTCTATTGATGAAAGGAGCAGATTATTTTGTAGAAGGAAGTTCTTCTGTTGCGAAGCAGCTTCATGTTCCATCGATGATCATCGGTATGACCATCGTTGCAATGGGAACCAGCCTTCCGGAATGTGCGGTCAGTGTAACGGCATCCCTGACAGGAAATAACTCACTTGCGGTAAGTAATGTTGTCGGATCGAATATTTTCAACTTGATGGTTGTTTGTGGAGCCTGTGCGTTATTTGCACCTCTTACGATAAAAAAAGATACATTGAAAAAAGAGTTTCCATTATCAATTATCTGTGCGGCCTTGCTGATGGTGCTTGGATATGTCGGGATGCTTTTAGGACATTTAGATGGCGGTGTATTTCTCCTTATTTTTGCAGCTTATCTGATCTGGATGATTGGTTCTGCCAAGAAAGCAAGAGCAGCACACAAGGAAAGTCAGATGATGCTCGAAGAGGGAGAATTAGTAGACGAAGAAATTCAGATCCTGCCACTTTGGAAATGTGCATTATTTATTGTTGGCGGCATGATCGCAATCAAGTTTGGCGGTGATTTTGTTGTAGACAGTGCTTCAACACTTGCAAGCGCATTCGGACTCAGTCAGACACTTATCGGACTTACCATCGTTGCGATGGGAACCAGTCTTCCGGAACTTGTAACATCGATTGTTGCGGCAAGAAAGAATGAAGTGGATATGGCACTCGGAAATGTGATCGGTTCTAATATTTTCAATATCCTGTTGGTACTTGGAGTTGCAGCTGCCATCAGTCCAGTGAAATTTCTTACCGATAATATCATTGATACGGTTGTACTGATTGCGATGAGTCTTGTTGTTCTGGTGTTTGCATGGACTTCAAAAATGATCGACCGAAGAGAAGGCGCTACGATGCTTGGAATGTATGCAGTGTATATGGCATATATTTGCATACGATAAAATAAAAGAATCATAAGGAAAAATGGCTGTGGATTGAACCTGCCCCAAAAGTTAGACCTAAATTCTAACGATTGGAAGGCGGTTCAATTCACAGCTATTTTTATTGGGTCAGTGTACATTCTATTTTATACTGCCATAGAAAAAACATTGACATGTCTAACAAAAAGAGGTATAAAAAACGAGAGAATTTTGCGAAAAAGAGGAAGGCATAAGATGGGAAAGTACAATTTTGATGAAGTAATTGACAGACATGGAACGGATTGTCTGAAATATGATTTTGGAATGAAACGAAAGGGAAGAGATGATCTGCTTCCGCTCTGGGTGGCAGACATGGATTTCCGTCTGCCGGATGAAATTCTGGATGAATTCCACAAGAGAATTGACCATGGAATCTTTGGTTATACGGATCCGCTGGATGAATATTTTGCAGCAATGAACCATTGGTTCTCCACACGTTATGGATATACGATCGAACCGGAGTGGGTAACACTTGGTGCTGGGATTGTCTATGCACTTGGAACCAGCGTAAGAGCATTTACCGAAGAGGGAGATGCCATGATGGTTATGCAGCCGGTTTACTATCCATTCAGTGAAGTAATAAAAAATGACGGAAGAAGATTGGTAAACTGCCAGCTTCGCTATGAGAATAATCATTATTCAATTGATTTTGAAAAGATGGAAAAAATGATTCAGGAGGAAGGCGTAAAAGCGCTGATCTTCTGTAATCCCCACAATCCGGTGGGAAGAGTCTGGACAAGAGAAGAATTAGAAAGAGTTGCCCAGGTCTGTTTGAAATACAATGTAATCTGGATGGTAGATGAGATGCACTGTGATTTCATTTTCCCGGGACATACGTTCACAAGCTGTATGAATCTGGACGAAAAGTACCGTCAGATCCTTGCGCTTTACAGCTCCCCTGGAAAGACATTCAATGTAGCAGGATTTCAGCCGGCAAATATCATCATTCCAAATGAAGAGCTGCGGAAGAAATACCAGTGGGCAAATACACAGGCAGCTTACAGCCAGGGAAGCCTGATGGGACAGCTTGCAGTTAAGGTATGTTATACTAAAGGTGCCGAATGGGTAGATGAACTGGTGCAGTATATTTATGAAAATGTAAAATATATGAGCAAGTTCGTGAAAGAGAATTTCCCGAAAGCGAAGATGGTAGAGCCGGAAGGAACCTATCTGGTATGGGTTGATTTTTCCGGATATGGACTTAGCAATGAAGAGCTGGAACAGCTGATGCTGGAGGAAGCAAAACTGTGGCTGGATTCTGGAATTATCTTCGGACCGGAGACCGCTCAGTTTGAGAGATTCAATGTTGCCTGCCCGCGTGTGACTTTGGAACAGGCACTGACTCAGCTTAAGGATGCATTGGATAAACATTTGGCAAATTAGAAAAAAAGGATGAGAGGACAAGTAAGATGGATAAAAAAAAGAAAAATCTTGGAGCAGCAGCATTTCTTCCGCTGATTGTATTTCTTGCATGTTATGTAGGGTGTGGAATTACATTTACACTAATGGGAGTCACGGAACCATTTGGAAAATTTCCGCGTCACGTGGCCCTTTTGGCAGGCTGTGCAGTAGCATTGTTGTTGAACAGAAAAATGAATGTGGCAGATAAACTGAATATTATGACGACAAATATGGGAAATTCAGGAGTTATGATGATTGTTCTGATCTATCTGATGGCCGGCGGATTCCAGGGAGCAGCGGCGGCAATGGGAGGAAAAGACTCAGTTGTAAATCTCTGTCTGCATTTTATTCCTGTGAAACTGTTGGTTCCGGGCGTATTTTTGATGTGTTGTTTTATTTCTACATCAATCGGGACATCCATGGGAACGATTGCTGCAATGGCGCCAATTGCTATTAATGTAGCACAGGGTGCACACCTGAATGTGGCAGTCGTCGGTGCAGCAGTTATCGGAGGCTCATATTTTGGTGATAATCTTTCCATGATTTCAGATACAACTATTTCCGCAGCAGAAGGATGTGGTTCTGAGATGAAAGACAAATTTAAAATGAACTTTTTCATTGCTCTTCCGGCGGCAATTGTGGCAATAATCCTGTACTCGATTTTTGGCGGAGTAGGAAGTGGGGCGATTGAAGCAGGAAGTTACAATATTATTGAAGTTCTTCCGTATTTCATAGTTCTCATTGCGGCACTTATGGGAGTTAATGTTGCGGTAGTCCTTTTTGTCGGAATACTTGCATCCGGTATCATTGGACTTTGTGTCGGAAGCTGTGGATTTTTTGAATGGATCCAGGCAATTGGAAGTGGTATGAGTGATATGTTCAGTATCAGTATCGTTGCCATTCTTGTATCCGGTATCATCGGTCTTGTACGTGAATATGGCGGTGTTGAATGGCTGGTGGGCGCGATCAGCAGCAAGATCAAGAGCAGACGTGGTGCGGAATATGGAATCGGACTGATGTCAGGTATCCTTTCCGCAGCTATGGTAAATAATACGATCGCAATCATTGTTACCTGTCCGATCGCAAAAGAAATCGGGGAAAAATATAAGATCGCACCGAAGAGACTTGCCAGTCTGGTGGATATCTTTGCCTGCGCATTTATTGCACTGATGCCACATGATGGTGGTATGCTGATGATTACGGCACTTGCTGATGTATCACCGCTTAATGTACTGAAATATTCGTTCTATATGTTTGGACTGATTATTGCGACCTGCGTTACGATACAGTTCGGATTGATGGACAAGAAAAATTAGACAGGATGAAATTTAAAATATGAAAGATCTAACAAAAGGAAAATCATCCACACTGATATTGGCTTTTGCGCTGCCGATCTTTTTCGCAAATCTTCTGCAGCTTACATACAGTCTTGTGGATACCAGAATTGTCGGAACTTTCCTGGGAGAGGACGCGCTGGCGGCTGTCGGCGCGACCACAACCTTAAGTAATCTGATCGTAGGATTTCTGCAGGGACTTTCCGGTGGATTCGCCATTATCATCGCACAGAAATTTGGCGCAAAAGATTATAAAAATGTGAAGAAATCATTCGCAATGTCGCTGACCATGGGTACAGGAATTGCAATATTTTTTACGGTGTTCGGATTGTTATTTTTACAGCCGATCTTAAATATACTGAATGTTCCGGCAGATCTGATGGCGACGGCGAAAAGCTATATTTTCGTGATCATCGCAGGGCTTGTGGCGACATTTCTCTATGATGCATGTGCGGCAGCACTCCGGTCACTCGGAGATACCGTGACGCCTCTTGTGATCCTGGCAATCTCAGTTGCACTGAATATTGTTGGGGATCTGCTTTTTGTCGTAGTGCTGAAAAGCGGAGTGCGGGGAGCTGCGATCGCAACGGTACTGGCACAGGCAATCGCCTTTGTTGTGTGCTGGATTTATATGGTAAAGAGATATGAACTGTTAAGACTTAGCCGGGAAGATTTCAAAGATCCGAATCCGGTTATGGTGAAAAATATGCTGGGTGCGGGAATGTCCATGGGATTCATGAGTTCTCTGATCAATATCGGTTCCCTGACGCTTCAGACAGCGATCAATAAACTTGGAAATGATTATATCGTAGCACAGACAGCGGCCCGGAAGCTGACTGAAATGTTCATGATCATGTTTACAGTATTTGGAAATACAATGGCGACCTATTGTGGACAGAACCTTGGAGCAGGAAAGATCGACCGGATCAAAAAAGGGATCTGGCTTGCGATTTTCTATACTTGTATCTGGTGTACACTTGTGATCGTGGCAAGCTACACGATCGGAGACAAGCTGGTCTATCTGGTAACAGGTACATATAATGAAAATGTGATCTTAAATGCGACCAGATATCTGAAATTTGATACATTGTTTTATTATGTAACAGCAGTAATCTGCATTGTGCGAAATGCCATGCAGGGACTGGATGACCATATTACACCGATCGTATCAAGTACACTTGAGATGCTTGGAAAAATAGTGATCGCATTTACACTGGTTCCACATCTTGGATACACGGGGGTTATCATTGCGGAGCCGATTGTGTGGTTTGTGATGGTGATTCCGCTGATCGTGCAGATTTTCCGGATGCCGGTGCTGAAGCAGACAAGCCTTTCTTGACACTATTCATACGCCTGTGCTAGAATAGGCTTGTTTCAGAAAAATAAATACAGATGCGTAAGGGGTCAATCAGACGGAATGTCTGGATTGGTGAAAAGGGAAACAGGTGCAAGTCCTGTATGAACTCGTCACCGTAATTTGCAAGCTTAGGCTGTCATACCACTGGGAGACCGGGAAGGAAAGCCACAAGCGTCTGAGCAATCAGTCGGGAGACCTGCCTTTCGCAGTACAGGAACGGAAAGTTCATGCCACGAGTAACTGGCAGTACGAAAGATAGAAACTTCAGACTGATTTTGCAGAGGGCAAAATGTCAGTTTCTTTTTTGTACGCCCTCGTTAAATTTAGATACGGGGGATTTTTTTGCTTACAAAAAATATGCTGTAAAGTGTAATGAATATCATTCCGATTCCTGAAAGTATGACAAAAAAGTCAGGGAGGATCAAGATGAAGAAACGAGTATTAGTAGCATTATTGGCAACAGCACTTACGGTGTCTATGATGACTGGATGTGGAAACAAGAAGACAGAGAACACTTCTTCTACAAAGACAGAAGAAACATCCGAAGACAGCGATCAGGAGGCAGCAGACAAAGTGGCAAAGCTGATCGATGACATTTATGTACAGGAAAGAACAGACAAGACAGATGAACAGTGTAAGGCTGCAAAAGAAGCCTGGGATAAGCTTACTGATGCACAGAAAGAACTGGTAGAAGGCGAGAACGCTGATCCGGATTATTTTGGAAGGGATACAGGCGATGCATCGAAAGATGATCCGCTGAACGAAGATAACATCGGAGAAAATGAAATTCTGGTTGTAAGCTTTGGTACATCTTTCAATGACAGCCGTGCAGAGGATATCGGTGGTGTGGAAAAAGCACTTCAGGCAGCATATCCGGACTGGTCTGTAAGAAGAGCATTTACAGCACAGATCATCATCAACCATGTACAGGCCCGTGATGATGAGAAGATCGACAACATGGATCAGGCACTGGAAAGAGCAGTCGACAACGGGGTTAAGAACCTGGTCGTACAGCCGACACATCTGATGCATGGTGCCGAGTATGATGAACTGACAGAAGCAGTTGAGAACTACAAAGATAAATTTGAATCTGTAAAAATTGCAGAACCACTTCTCGGTGAAGTCGGAGCGGATGAAACAGCGATCAATGAGGATAAAGCAGCTGTTGCAGAAGCAATTACAGCAGAAGCTGTAAAGACAGCTGGATTTGACAGCCTGGATGCGGCAAAAGAAGAGGGAACCGCATTTGTATTTATGGGACATGGAACTTCACACACAGCAAAGATCAGCTATTCTCAGATGCAGGCACAGATGGAACAACTTGGTTATGAGAATGTATTTATCGGAACCGTAGAAGGCGAACCGGAAGATACCGCTTGTGAAGCAGTAATCGAAAAGCTCAAAAATGCAGGATACAAGAAAGTAATCCTTCGTCCACTGATGGTTGTAGCAGGAGATCATGCAAACAACGATATGGCAGGCGATGATGACGATTCTTGGAAGAGCCAGTTTGAAGCATCCGGAGCATTTGACAGTATTGATACACAGATTGCAGGTCTTGGTGAGATCGATGCGATCCAGCAGCTTTATGTGGCACATACACAGGCTGCAATTGATGCAGAATAAATAAAAAAAGAGGGATTTATAAGATGAAAAAGAAACTGTTAGTATTGGTATTATCCGCTGTAATGGCAGTGGGAATGATGAGTGGATGCGGTGCAAAATCAGACACATCAGATACGAAAGCAAAGACAGCAGAAAGCTCTTCTGCTAAAGAAGAGGAAACAGAGGAACAGACAGAGTGTGAGCTTGAAGACGGAACCTACACAGCAGAGTTCAAGACTGACAGCGGAATGTTTCATGTAAATGAAGCGAATGACGGAAAAGGAACACTCACAGTAAAAGATGGGAAAATGACGATCCATGTCAGCCTGGTTTCTAAGAATATCGTCAACCTGTTTGAAGGAACATCCGAAGATGCACAGAAAGATGGTGCAGAACTTCTGGAACCTACAACAGATACGGTAACCTATAGCGACGGTGCAACAGAAGAAGTTTATGGATTTGATATTCCGGTTCCTGAACTGGATAAAGAATTTGATGTGGCTCTGCTCGGAAAAAAAGGAGTCTGGTATGATCATAAGGTAAGTGTGACCAATCCGGTGAAAGTCGAAGAATAATTGAAGATAAGTGAAAGGACTGTTTCCCTGAGAAATGGGAAATGGTCCTTTTTTTGCTTGGGCATGAACTGGATAACACTATACTTTTATATGTCAGATAGTGTATACTAGGCAGTGGAAGATCATACAAAAGAGAGAATGTTTTGTATATAAAAACTAAAATGCGGAGAGGAAGTTAAAATACGATGTACTACGTACCAGATGGCACAAAAGAGTGTGGATTTTATGAATGTAAAAAATGTGGGAACCGTTTCTTATCCTTACAGACAATGAGCCGGATCCCATGTCCGGAATGTGAGGCAGAGATCGACTATGAGATCGGACCAGACGAATCCATGGAAGATGCTCTGGACACGGCAGAATTACTGGAAAAGATCATCGGTGAAGAAGAAGTAGAGAAAATGGATGGACTTCTGAGTCTTGCAATTACCGGTGGAGACTGTAACTGGATTTAATTTTCGGTTAAAAGTGTTGAATGGGTGGTTAGAAAAAACAAACGAAGTGTGTTATAATAGAAATATGAGTAAAAGAGGGAGAAAATAGATGGATATTCATGATTTGAAAATATTTCTGACGATCGCGCAGGAAGGCAGTGTTTCCAAACTATGCAGCCTTCACATTCCCATTTGTTATCAGTGCGATCGCAACGAAACAGACGATGGCCTGTGCAGCAAATATGGGACATCCGATGCCATTCCTCAAATACATTGTTTTGATTGAGACAATCATTGCAGTGGTACTGGTGGTATATACTTATGTTCGTTTTATGGGGGCTATTTTCGGAGGAAAGAAATAAAAGATTTGACCGGACAGATAAAAAAGGGTAAACTTAAATTTATCAAGAATATGTCGGATGAGGGACGTCCTAGACACCGCAAGGGGCCGAAGAAGCAAAGCGTAGGGTAACATCTTCCTTTCGTGGAAACTGACAGGCAAAAAGGAAGGCGACCTGACGAATCTTTGGAGAGTGTGCAAAGAAAGCACCACCTACGAGGCTAGAACCAACTGGTAAAAGGACAGAGAAAACAGATGAACGATTTTTTTCGTGTATCTGTTTTTTTCTGCCCTTTTTATATGGGCACTAATATGAGATGAGACTGTTAGCAGGCAGTACGTGGTGGCATACAAAAGTATTATCCGAGGAAGAAGGGAAAGGGCATTTTTTGAATAAAATTTGACAGAAAAAAAAGAAAAGCAGGAGGAAAAAAAGATGAGAATGATGCTTGTAGGAGCCGGTGCTGTCGGTGAAAGTATTTTAAAAGTAATGCAGTGGAGAGACCCAAAGGGAGAATGGCTGAAATATGTGCTGGTCTGTGACTATGATTTGAAAAGAGCAGAGGAAGTTGTCGGTATGCTGAAGGGGGATTCCCGTTTTGAAGCCTCTAAGATCGACGCGACAAATACAGAGGAAATGGCAGAAATGATCCGGGAGCACAAAATTGATTTTGTGATGGATGCGGCGCCGCCCTTTGCAAGTAATATGATTTTTGACGCTGCATTTAAAACGGGTGCAGATTACGGAAGCATGGGAACATGGTCGGTTCCGATGGAAGATCCGGCTTATGGACTTGGTATTGAGAACAGCTATACTGAACCGATGACAAAATACAATTTTGACCGTCATGAAGCCTGGAAGAAGCAGGGGAATATGGCTGTGATCTGTATGGGAATCGATCCGGGTGTTGTAAATGTATTTGCAAAATACGCGGCGACAGAGCTTTTGGATGAAATAACAGAAGTTCATGTAAAAGACGGCGGAAATCTGTCTGTTCCGGGAGCAGATCCGGATGACATTATGTTTGGATTCAACGTGTGGACCGTGCTGGATGAGGTAATGAACCCGAATGTTGAGTATGATAAGGAGAAGGGCGGATTTATCGTAGAAAAAGCATTTGCAGGGCAGGAAGTCTATGAGATGCCGGAAGGAGTAGGAAAAAATACTTTGGTAAAGGTAGAGCATGAGGAAGTTGTGACGATGGCACGCTACTTAAGCCAGTATGGATTGAAAAAGGCAACCTTCAAGATCAGTCTTGATGAGAATCTGATCACGGCACTTAAGGTGCTGGATAAGCTGGGACTTCGCAGTATCAAGCCGGTGCAGGTAGGGGATGTGAAGGTAGTTCCACGAGATGTGGTTGCAGCGTGTGCACCACAGCCAAAAGATATCGGAGATGAGATGACCGGAAAAATGCTGGTCGGAGTACAGTGTATCGGAAAGAAAGACGGAAAGGAAAAAGAATACTTCCTGTATCAGCCATTTGATAATCAGGAGTCTATCGAAAGATGGGGAACCCAGGCTGTTACCGCCCAGACAGGATTTGGAGCAGCACTTGCACTGGAGCTGATCGGAAGAGGAATCTGGAAAGAAGCAGGGGTATATGCACCGGAATATTTTGATCCGAAACCATACCTTGAATTAATGAAAGAAAGTGGTTATAAATACGGAATTATAGAGAAATAATCTGGATGCGCTCAGAGATGGTCTGAGATAATAAACAAAATAAAGTTACGCGCAAAACGGCACAAAGTCATAGAAGAACTTTGTGCCGTTTTGTACGTGACAGGAAATCAGATCAGCTTACATTCTTTGGCCCATTTGGTGACAAAGGTAAGAAACTTATCAAGTGCAGGAGAGAGTTCAGGTGTATCCAGATAGGCTACGGACAGATTCCTGCGGAAGTGTTCGGTAAAGGAACGGACACAGACGTTGAATGGAATATTATGAAGCAGAAGTTTGGGAAGTACAGTGATGCCAAAGCCCTGTTCCACCATTTTAATCGCGGTATAGTCTTCATTGATCCGAAATCTTACGTTAGGCGTGATATGGTTTAATCGGAATAATTTTCCGGTTTCATAATCAAAATCATCGGCGGAGAGAACAAAATCCTGTCCGTCAATATCGGCAAAAGATACCGTCAGCTGATCGGCAAGAGGATGGTCCAGGGAAGTAACCAGAACCAGTTCGTCGGTGCCGACAGGAAGATTTGGGAAATCCTTTGCGACATATTGCGAAACAAAGATACAGTCCAGTTCTTTTTTGCGAAGCTTTTCCGTCAGGTTCTGAAATCCGTCAACATAGAGCCGAAAGGTGATATTCGGGTATTCGGCAGAAAAATTTTTCAGTACTCCGGGGAGCCAGTTATAGGCAATGCTCTGCACCGTTCCGATGAGGATAAAACCACTGTCCAGATTGTTGATATTTGAGACGATCTGATCGATCCGTGTATTGGCGGAGCGGATATGCATAAGTTCTTCAAAGATGGGTTCTGTCCCGGGAAGTGCTTCCATTCCGTTTTTTGAACGCTTGAACAGCTTAAGACCAATCTCTTTTTCATAATTGCGAATGGTCTGGCTGACAGCTGACTGTGTGTAGTTGTGTTTTTGAGCAGCTTTTGAGATGCTCTGATTCTCATAGACATCAAGAATCACATCGTATTTAGACATGATGAAACCTCCCGTGGTGTTGATAAACAATGCTCTTTTACTATCTTACTTAATATAAGGAAGATAATCAATATCCGTGGGATTTTATTATAAATTTGTAACTGTTCAGAGCCAAGCAAAATTTCATAAAACAGGTGTAAAATGCTT
>ERZ773276.1667-NODE-1667-length-16074-cov-7.039328_pt1 | contig 16074 bp, 15 predicted proteins | sample MGYA00511386_ERZ773276 | MGnify/ENA primary metagenome ERZ773276 (study PRJEB29015, sample SAMEA2737778) | human gut metagenome | biome: human gut; feature: human-associated habitat; material: faeces | place: China | collected 2012 ...
GGGCGGATTCGGGACTTTAACCCGTTAGAAACGTGCGCCGCTAGGCGCACATCAGGAAAGGCTCAGACCAAACGGTCTGAGCCTTTCTGCTATGCGGTGATTGCATCCCCCCGCGTATATTCTACTCTCTTGTTCCGAGAACTCTCGCAATCTCGTACTCATACTCATCAATAGACTTCTCCATAGCAAATGCCTCATCCACATCGACATCGTACAGCTTGCCGTTCTTGTAGCCGATCAGACGGTTCTTTCTGCCCTGATCAATGACATCAACCGCATACGCACCCATCATAGATGCATAGAAACGATCTCTTGCTGTCGGGCTTCCGCCTCTCTGTAAATGGCCAAGGATTGTCGCTCTCGTTTCGATTCCGGTTGCTTCCTCAATCCTCTTAGCAAGCTCATCCGAATGACCAACACCCTCTGCGTTTACAACGATCTGATGTGTCATACCGAGCTCTCTGTTCTTATGTATCTGCTCCAGAAGAGCATCGTAGTTATTATCAAACTTCTCCGGCAGAAGAATCTCCTCTGCACCATTGGCAATACCACACCACAGTGCGATATATCCTGCAGAACGTCCCATAACCTCAACAACGCTGCAGCGCTCATGGGAATTAGACGTCTCACGAAGTCTGTCAATTGCCTCCATTGCAGTATTCACTGCAGTATCGAAACCGATCGTATAATCAGTATATGCGATATCCAGATCGATCGTTCCGGGAATACCAATAATATTAACACCAAACTTGGAAAGATTCTTAGCTCCGGTAAAGGATCCGTCACCACCGATTACAATCAATGTATCGATTCCCATCTCCTTGAGGATCTCTGCCGCCTTCTTCTTTCCCTCTATCTCACGGAATTCTGCGCTCCTTGCGGTGAACAAAAATGTACCGCCGTGCTGCAGTTTCTCAGAAACATCCTTAAAAGTTAATAAATCCATCTCTCTGTGAAGAATACCATTATATCCTCTCCTGATACCATACACATCATAGCCTCTGGTAATACCTGTACGAACAACCGCACGGATGGCAGCATTCATGCCCGGTGCATCTCCTCCACTTGTCAGAACTCCGATTTTTCCTTTCTTTGTGCTCATTTTTTCCTCCAATCTGCCACAAACAAACGTGGCATCGTTAAATTATGTTCTATATATGATTTGCGCAAATACCCGGAAATGCACAAAATATAATAATATGCACACAGATTTATTTTATTATGATATCAGAGTATTTTCAATCCCTTTTTTGATTTTTTTCAAAAAACTTTGCTATTTTATACGAATAACTCCGCTTACTTAAAAATTCACACATTTTTACAAAGATTTTTTATGGACACTTTTCATATTTTGTAAAAAAAGGCTGATTTTTCGATAAAAGTATGATATAATTGTGACATATTGTTGGCAATAGGCAATATTGACAACATTAACCATAAAAAATTGTACATTTTCGTCACTTGCAATATTTTGTGATCCGTACGATAATGTATATAGAGAAATTATGTAAAGATATGTCTGGTAACAGTAAGACAGATCAGAGGGAAAAGAGTAAAAGAGGTGGGCATATTATCACTTCACAGAAGAATAATATGTACTTCAAAAGGAAAGGGATGAATGTTATGATGTTTAACACCAGTGAGTTAATTCTCGATGCAGTTATTTTATCAATTGTGGCCAGTACGCCAGAAGGCATTTCCGGCTTTAAGATTGTCCAGAATGTCCGCTCAAAGATTGATGTACCGGAGAACACATTCTATCCTTTGTTAAAGCAAATGCAGGCAGATGGCTACCTGGAGGTTTATCATAAGGATATCGGTGGTCGGAGCCGTCGCTTTTATAAGATTACAGATGCCGGACGTGAGCATCTTACATATTGTCAGCAGACATGGAACAGCTATCTTCAGGGTGCCAGTTCTTTACTGATGACCGGAGCCGCTCAGCCGGCTGCAGAACCGGCACCGGCAATGGAGTCTGCTCCTCAGGCAGTTCCGGCTTCCGGTTCACAGCCGGTTCCCGTTATGCAGGCTGCTCCTCAGGTAACTCCTGTTTCTGAGCCTCAGCCGGTTCCTGTCATGAACGTAACACCACAGATCAATCCGGCAACCGTAGCACAGGCTGATGCAACTGCTGCAGCCGCTGCCGGGGAAGATACTTTCCATATTGGCGGTGCTTCCAATGCTATGATGGATTTTGATTTTTCCATCGGTGATGATGATTCTGTCACATCCGATGATATGGGATTCTCCTCTGACGGGGATCTCTTCGAATTTGATAATATACCAGCCTCTTCATTTATTTCTTACGATGAGGCACCGTCAGTTGCTCCTCAACCTGCTATGGATGCAGCACCTGTTGTTCCGGAGCCTGTCAGCGAACCTGCTTATCAGCCTGTTATGGATGCAGCACCTGTTGTTCCGGAGCCTGTCGGTGAGCCTGCTTATCAGCCTGTTATAGATGCAGCACCTGTTGTTCCGGAGCCTGTCGGTGAGCCTGCTCCTCAGCCTGTTATGGATGCAGCACCTGTTGTTCCGGAGCCTGTCAGTAAGCCTGCTCCTCAGCCTGTTATGGATGCAGAGCCTGTTTATCAGGAGCCTGTCAGTGAGCCTGCTCCTCAGCCTGTTATGGATGCAGAGCCTGTTTATCAGGAACCTGCCGATGAACCTGCCACAGAGACCATCGATATGAATGCAGAGCCTGTTTATCAGGAGCCTGCCGATGAACCTGCTACAGAGACCATCGACATGAATGCAGAACCTGTTTATCAGGAGCCTGCCGATGAGCCTGCTACAGAGACCATTGATATGAATGCACCTGTTGAATCAGAATCCGGAGCAGACTCCGATGAAGACGATGAGGCTGATTTCCTTGCAGAAATGGCAATGGGTGATTCCGAGGAATCCGAGGATGATGATCTTCCTGAGCTTGAAAGCTCCATGTCAGATATTGCAACAATCAATGCACTTGAAAGCATGCTGACACAGCTTCGCTCCTTCGAAACAGTTATGGAAGCACATCCGGAGCCTGAGGTCGCTGAGGCTGCGACACAGGAGGCCGCCGCAAATGCAAGCCTGAATATCAACGATATCAACGCCGTTGCCGCAATGTTAAATCCGGCAGAGGCAGAAAATACACAGTCGGAAGCTTCTCCGGAGTCGGAGTCGATTGAATCCTCTTCTACCCCGGTTCGTTATGCGGAAACCCGTAACAAAGAAACTGATGATTCCGTGAACAGCCTGGTCGATCTTCTCAAGGATGACGATCAGCCTAAGAAACGTGGCTTCTTTGGACGAAACAAGAAGAAAAATATTCCTAAAGAACTGATTGCAGACACTCCAAAGCCGACTCCTGTTCCAAAGTCTACAAGTCAAAGCAGACCGGTTATGTCAGAATCTTCACCGGTTCCAACCTCCAGCTCACGTATGCAGGAGGTTCGTAATCCGGACAGCGATGATTCCGTGAACAGTCTGGTTGATCTTCTGAAGGAAGATGATTCTTCTTCCAAGAAAAAAGGTCGTAAATCAAGAAGTTCCGCTGCTGATGAATTCAGAGCAACTGCCGCAGATATTTCTGCAATGTCAAGCTCTGTTCCCGTTCCTATTCCAAAGCAGACATCTTCTTCCAATCCGCTCCGTGGTTTCTCTTCATCAACACCACTGCGGGCATTTTCATCATCTAATCCGGTTCGGGCATTTTCTTCGTCAAGACCGGTTGCTCCGGTACCAAAGGCTGAGACTTCCAAGTCCAAACCTATTTCCAGATCAAGCTACCGCGAAGTTCCTGATGATGCTGTAGGCGGATTAGCAGATCTTCTAATGGAGGGCAAGCAGAAGAAATCCGCCACACCGAAGATCTTCTCACAGAAGAGTTATTCAAAGGTATCAAGTTCACAGCCACTTGCAAGTGAATCTTCCGAGACTCCGGTTCCAGAGGCGGCTATCCCAGAGCCATCTGTTTCCGAGCCACAGGTATATAAGCCAGCCGCAGCAAAGACCTTCGAGGAGAAGGCTGCAGCTCCTAATGCAAAGCCGGTAGAGACAACTGCTACGATCACAAAGCCATTAGAGGCAAAAGCGATCAGCACAAAGCCAGCAGAGGCAAAGCCGGTTGAAGCAAAATCAGTAGAAACGAAAGCCGTTGTCACTCCAAAGACAGAGCCGGAAAAGGAGGCAGCTCCTGCACAACCGGAGGAAGCACCAATGGATGATTTCAAGCGCCGTCTGTTACAGGCACATCTGATCTCCAACGACGAGGACAGCAGCAAATAATGATATAAACGCATATATCTATCTATAGTATCCATTGCTTTCCGGCAATGGATACTTGTATAAAACCGTATTTTATACAAAAAGGGGAGGAAAAAATGACAAAATTTGAATTTTTGGGTGACTTGAGCCGTCTGATCGCAGATTTACCTCAGGAAGAAGTCGATCAGGCGATGGAATATTACGAGGATTATTTCGCAGATGCCGGTCCGGAAAAAGAACAGGAAATCATCCGCGATTTTATCTCTCCGGCATATATCGCGGAACAGCTCCGTGAAGCCTCTCTACAGCGTCAGAAGGCTGCCGCAAGATCCACTGTTCAGGAAGAAGAGAAGCAGGCAGCCGCAGCGCGGGCTGCAGCCGCTGCCAGCAAGCCACCGGTATACTCCCGTAAGCTTGCCGCCCAGGCACAGAAGAATGCGTCTATGGCAACTGCAAGTGGATTTGTAACACAGGCGCCTACCGTTAAGGCGAAGACTCCTGCAGCGCAGCCTGCACAGGCAGCACCATCCCCTACTCCGGTTTCGCCGGCTCAGGCTACATCAACGCAGGCAGCATCTTCCATGATTACACCAGCCGCTCCGATACAAGTTGCCAGCACTGCATCAGCTTCACCGCAGATCAATCGGGCTACACCGCCACCATCTCTTGATGCAGCAGGTTCATTTACACAGAGTCCTACACCGGCTCAGGCAGCCGCATCCATTGCAGCTGCTCCGATGGGACAGTCCGTCACTACAGCACCTGTTTCACCGGCATCACAGCCACAGGCGCCGTCACCGGCAACAAGACCTCGTCCACAAACCGTTTCTGCTCCACAGCAACCGGTTATGACAGCACAGCCGGTTTCCGGTACTGCGACCCCGGCTGCCCCACAAACGGCTTCCGGTACTCCGATTCTGACTGCTCCGCAGACAACTTCCGGTACTCCGACTCAGACTGCGCAGACAGCAGATGCTGCGAAAGCACCAGCCAAGACCTCTTCCATGCGTAATTCCATCTTCCGGGACGATACGGAGGAGGACAAGAAAAAAGCAGAAGAAGAGCTTGCACGCCGCAACAAAACAAAGGTTGATATCAAGTCCATCAATTCTACTACTTCCAAAGTGGATAAAAAACAGGCTCGTGCGGCTGCCAAACAGAATGCCGCCATCGAAAAAGAAAATAACGCAGAGCGCTACAGCAGCTCCAAGAAGATGGTCATCGGCATTGTCCTTTTAGTCACCTGCCCGATCTGGCTTACTCTTGTCGGAGTGATTCTGGGGGGATTCGCATTAGGCGTATGTGCTGTTGCCGCCTGTATCGCAGCAGGTATCGGATGCTTTGTGGCAAGCCTTGCCTCTATTGCGCTGACGCTTCTGGCACTTTTCTCAGCTCAGATTTCTACCAGCGTCTTTACTCTGGGATGTATTTTCTTCCTGTTTGCCGCAGGATGCGGATTATGTTTTCTGGGTTATAAGCTTATCACCCGAATCCTTCCGGGTGCCTATTTCAGTGTAAAGGTACTATTTAGCGGGATCAAGGCAAAGCTTGCCCGTCTCGCCCTGAAATAAACAGATAACTGCTGGGAGCAATATGCTTCAGAATGGAGAATAGCATGAATAATAAAATTAAAATCATTATTGCAATAGGAATCATAGGAATTGTAATTATGGTAGCCGGTTTTGTAATGGGCAGTGGTCCCTCTTCAATTCCAGCTATCTTTTCGGAAGCAACTATTCCGGAGGGTGCCGTTCCCATCGGAGATGTCCAGACCACAGATGTGCGTTCGATTGAATTAAACCTTTTTGCCAGTAAGATTTCCATCAAATCCGGTGAGAACTTCGATCTCTCCGGCAGCGGTCAGTACGATGGTTATGTCTTAAATGGCGTGTTATATGCCGGCGCAACCCAGTTCAAGAGAACTGCCAATGTGTTTGGCTTAAAATTCAGCGTTCCATCCAAATGGATCTGCGGCTATGGTAGCTATGTACTTGTGATTCCACCAAATGCCAAACTGGATCAGATTACAATCAACACAAACCGTTCCGATGTCACCTGCGATGCACTGGTAGCAAGTCAGGTCAATATCAACATCAAGAACGGCGATCTCAGCGCCGATAAACTGACTGCCGATACTGCTTCCATTAACGTAGACGGTACTACCAGCATTGCTTCTTCAGAAATTACACGAAATGGCAATATTGCATCAAATAATCGTCTGCTTGTCGGAACCTCCGGCAGTGCAATGGATTCGACCATGAGTAATACCACTCTTTCCAATAAGCATGGCGGTATCACTCTTTATGCAAAGCTGATGGGTTCTGCTTCCTTACAGACAAGCCGTGGCAATATCGAAGCGGCTCTCGCCGGAACCAAGGCGAATTATACCTTCCCGGCAGCCGCCTATAATCTGAAGATTCATGAATCTGTAGTTCCTGCCGATGCCCGGAACAGCACAGAACAGTACGGCACCATATCTGTTACAGCCGACAAGGGTAACGCTTCCATTTCCTTTGAGACAGAGACCGAATCTCAAGCAGATACAAAGGGACAGACCAAAGACAAGAACAAATAATAAATCCATGATCCTGTTATCAATACCGGACAGGGTCATTATGAGAAATCATTGAAGTTCACAAAAACTCTGAAATAAAGGATTTCATTCACAAAATCCTATTTCAGAGTTTTTTTATGTTGACATCTTATATTATACAGCGTATAATATCATCATATTATATGATATATAGTATTATATCGTGAATTCTTATCGCAAGGGAGCTTGTTCACTTGCGCAGAATTCACGAACGACAAAATCTTCCAGCGCATCGCGCGACAGATGCGAAGCATCTGGATTTTGGAGTTTTATCTTACGTACTTCTATCGCAAGGGAGCTTGTTCACTTGCATAGAATGCATGAACGACAAAATCTTCCAGCGCATCGCGCGACAGATGCGCATGCATCTGGATTTTGGAGTTAATATTTAAGATTGGAGGCTTCCTATGATATTTAACACAGGCTCTGCATTGCTGGATGCCATTGTACTTGCCGTGGTGGAGCATTCTGCCGAAGGAACCTACGGATACAAAATCACACAGGATGTCCGTTCTGTCATTGACGTATCCGAATCGACACTCTATCCGGTTCTGCGACGGCTGCAAAAGGATGATTGTCTCTCTGTGTATGATCAGGAATGCGGCGGCAGAAACCGCCGTTACTATAAAATCACAGAAAGGGGCAGGGTACAGCTTAACCTCTACCGACAGGAATGGCACAACTACACACATAAGATCAATCAGCTTCTTCTGGAACAAACTGACACAACCATAGATCAAGGAAAGAAATGAGGAGAAATATGACAAAATATGAATTTCTAGGCGACTTAAGCCGTTTGCTGAAAGACCTGCCCGAAGAAGAACGGAAGCAGGCACTTCATTATTATGAAGATTACTTTGCTGATGCAGGTGAGGACAATGAACAGGAAGTTCTGAACGAGCTGGGCTCTCCTGAAAATATCGCGGAGCTGATCAAGGCAGATTCCCCGGATGAGATCACATACGGGGATGGTGCAAGCACTCATGCTACCGCTCCATTGCAGCCATATAAAGCAGCCGGGCCGGAGCACTCCGAAAATGTCTCCGGCAATGCATCCGATGTCACTTCGGATAGCACTCAAAATGACCGCTCCCAATCTGATAACAACTGGCACAGCATGACCGGAAATCCTTCCGGCAATCAACAGTCAAACACCGGATATACGAACGGTAGTGCAAGCCACAGCAACGCTTCCGGTGCAAACCAGTCAACCTGTAGCCGATCTTCCGGTTTATTCTCCGGCATGGATAATACCAATCTGATCATTATGATCATTGTCCTTGTTGTCACTTCTCCAATCTGGGGATCTGCGCTGCTCGGCATTGCCAGCTTCCTTCTGGGACTGCTTGGAGCGCTGGTCGGCATTTTTGCTGCACTGGTCTTAGGCGGCGGTGGATCTGCAATTAGCGGAATCGTTGCCATCGTAGCCGGATTTATTGCACTGTTTGCCGGACACGCTGCAAGTGGTGTTCTGACCATTGGCATTGGCTGTCTTCTGTTTTCACTCGGAAGTGCCTTCTGCTACCTCGGTGTTTTTCTTGCCATCCGTCTTATTCCACTGCTCTGGCGCCAGCTCGGACGGCTTTGGGACTGGTGCCGCATCAAATTACTTGGAAAGGAGGCGTCTTGCTAATCGTTGGCAAGACACGTGAAAGCTATGAAAAAGAGAGATAAATTTCTGCTTGCTTTATCCTGCATTTTCCTGATCGGTATCCTCTGCCTGATTGCCGGGATCAGCATGGGAGGAACATTATTTGCTTTTCGGTTGAATCAAAATATCAATCCAAAATACACACAAAATGGTACTTTCACTCTCTCAGAAAAGGACTCAGGCTTAATCACCGGCATTGATTTTGATTTCCACTGTCAGGATATTACCATCCAAAGGGGTGACACCTGTTCTATCCAGCCGGATGATGATACCGACAGCCTGGAAAGCAAATATTACTCCTATATCAAGGACAATGTCTGGCATATTGAAACACCGAATTTCTCCAATGCAACGATCACTTTTCTGGATCACACAGTACGTATTCCGTTTCTGTCAAAAAACTGGGATTCCGATGTTTCCTATACGATCACTCTGCCTCTGGAGAAACATTTTGACCGTGCCAATATTTCGATTGCCGCAGGTGACTGTGAAATTGATGATGCTCTGACCGCCGATAACACCACGCTCAAGGTAGGTGCCGGTTCTCTGGATATGACAGGGCTTACGGCGAAACAGTTAAGCATAAAGATCGGTGCCGGCGATGGTGCAATCGATAAGATCCATGTATCCGATCACTGTACAACAAAGGTTGGTGTTGGTGATCTGGAGCTTGGAGACACCGATAACAGCCCCGGCGAAAATAAGATCAACAACCTGAACTCCAAAACAGCCGTTGGCAATACCGATATTGCGGCAAAACTTACCGGAACAAATCAACTGGAATGTGCAACCGGCGATCTGAGTCTCCTGCTGCCGGGTTCTAAGAGCAATTATAATTTCACCAGTCACTCCTCTATGGGGGATATCTGTTTTGGAGATAGCACGAAAGACGATTCCTCCACAGACGTTTATGGTGATATCAGTCTCAAGTGTAGTCTTGGTGATATCGATGTTGATTTTGAGCGATCATGAGTATTATTGAAAAGCCGCATTATCAATAATATTCTCAGGCTTCGAATAATCGGTATTTGAAATTTAAGGAATATATAAATAAAATTGCTTAAACCCGATAAGATCCACTTTCATTGGATATCCAGTGAAAGTGGATCTTATTATTCTCACGTTCTAAGCGATTTTCTATCAAGGGGAAGTTTTACAATTTTCCAGGCTTTCTCTTACTGTTCGCTGTGCCAATGCAGCCGGTGAAGCTGCCCGTTTCTCTCCGCCTCCATGAAATTATTCTGACGAAGTGACTCATATAATACGATCGCCACGGAATTGGAAAGGTTCAGAGAGCGGATCTTGTGATTCATCGGAATACGGATCGCATTCTCTTCGTTATCAACAAGAATCTCCTCCGGAATCCCTGCACTCTCCTTACCAAACATAATATATGCGTTCGGTGGATATGTGACATCCGTATATGTCTGATGCGCCTTTGTGGTCGCCATATACATGTTACCGGCTGCATCCGGATTCTTCTGAAGGAAGTCCTCGTAACAGTCATAAACCGTAACATCTAACTCATTCCAATAGTCCAGTCCGGCACGCTTGAGCATCTTGTCATTGATCTGAAAGCCCATCGGCTCGATCAGATGCAGTCTTGAACCGGTCGCACAGCAGGTACGTCCTATATTTCCTGTATTCGCCGGTATCTCCGGCTCAAGAAGTACAATATTCATCACGTTACCTACCCCCTTATTTCCTATGACGGTCGATAAAGTTCTGCATACGTCCGAGAGCAATCTTTAAGTCGTCAATGGAATACGCATAGGAAATACGAAGAAATCCCTCGCCACATTGACCAAATGCCGTTCCCGGTACGACAGCGACCTTTTCTTCCTGTAACAGCTTCGTTGCAAACTCATCCGAGGTCATGCCAAACTCTTTGATGCTTGGAAATACATAAAATGCGCCAAACGGCTCGAAGCACTTCAGTCCCATATCGCGGAAGGCTTTCATCAGATAATTTCTGCGCTGGTTGTATGCCATTCTCATACGCTCTACATCAGCATCGCCGTCACGAACAGCACTGATTGCCGCATACTGGCTCAACGTCGGCGCACACATAATGGCAAACTGATGGATCTTGAGCATCTGCTTAATGATCGCCTGTGGTCCACAGGCATATCCGAGACGCCATCCTGTCATCGCATAGGATTTGGAAAATCCGTTGATCACGATCGTTCTCTCCTGCATACCCGGAAGCGATGCGATCGACACATGATCTCCACTGTATGTCAATTCGGAATAAATCTCATCGGAAATTACAAACAGATCATGCTCCCGTACGACCTCTGCAATATCCTCCAGATCCTCCCTTGTCATGATCGCACCGGTCGGATTATTCGGGAACGGCATGATCAGGATCTTTGTCTTGTCTGTAATCGCATCCAGAAGCTGCTGCTTCTTAAGCTTAAACTCATCCTCTTCCTTCAGCTCGATGATCTTTGGCACACCATCTGCCAGAACGATACACGGCTCATAGGACACATAGCTCGGCTGTGGCAGTAAAACCTCATCACCCGGATCAAGCATTGCACGGAGTGCTCCGTCAATCGCCTCACTACCGCCTACGGTCAGATAAATCTCCCTCACAGGATCATAGGAAAGCTGAAAACGTCGTTTCAGATAATTGGCAATCTCTTCCTTCAACTCTTTCAAACCTGAGTTTGATGTATAAAACGTCCTTCCCTGCTCCAGAGAATAGATTCCCTCCTCACGGATATGCCATGGTGTATCGAAATCAGGCTCACCCACACCGAGGGAGATCGCATCCTTCATCTCACTGACGATGTCAAAAAACTTGCGGATACCGGAAGGCTCAATAGACTGTACTTTCTTAGATAATGGGTCTCTCATGGGGTAATCAACATCCTTTCTGAATCGTGCTTTTCATCGGTCATGATCAGACCATGCTCCTTGTATTTCTTCAGTACAAAATAAGTTGCGGTGCTTGTGATGTACTCCAGAGTAGACAGCTTCTCTGTCACAAAACGGGAAACCTCTTTCATACTCTTTCCCTCAATGATCACAGTAAGATCAAAGCTGCCGGACATCAGATAAACGCTCTCTACCTCTTCAAACTTGTAGATACGCTCTGCTACCTTATTGAATCCCATGTCGCGCTGTGGTGTTACCTTCACCTCAATGAGAGCTGTAACCTTCTCACAGTCTGTTCTGTCCCAGTTAATAAGTGTCGGATAGCCACAGATGACCTTATTATCCTCCATCTCCTTGATCTCATGCTCAATTGTATCTGTACCTGTATTTAACATGGCCGCCAGATCTTCTGTGGAACGACGGCTGTTCATGCTGATCGCATCTAAAATCTGTTTCTTGATCATAATTACCTCCATTAATCCTTCAATAAATAATCACCTGTATAACGGGCTACTGATATATCTTATAAAGCTGATCGCTACCTGCCGGCTCCAGAAAACGTGTCTCCCCGCCGCTGCGTATGATACGGTCATTGCCCTCTGTGGCTCTGCCGATCACGGCAGCCGGAATGCCATGCTCTGCCAGCCGGTCCACCAGCATATTGCCGTGAGGAGTTCCTATCAGCATACATCCGCTGGATATCAGCATGTATGGATTGATATCATAAAACTCACACAACTCGATCGTCTCCTGACGGATCGGTATCTTGTCCAGATCAGCTATGATTCCTACGCCGGATGCCTCTCCTACTTCCCACAATGCACCATAAATGCCGCCCTCTGTGACATCATGCATTGCCGTGACACCGGCATCCACCGCGACTGCGGCCTCCGGTACCACCGAAATATACTCTCTCATCGCTGCTGCCGCATCAATGAGCTGCTCCGGAATCCTTGTCAGAAGCTCCTCGCGCTTCTCTTCCGCAATGATCGATGTTCCTTCCAGACCTGCCCATTTTGTCATGACCAGATCATCTCCCGGCTGAAGACCGCCGGTAGAAACAAGCTTATCCTTATGCACCTTGCCAACACCTGTAACCGTGATCACCGGACGATTAACCACATCGGAAATCTCCGTATGACCTCCCATCACCTCGATGTGAAGGCTGTTCGCTGCAAGAATGATCTCCTCCATAAGATCATGCAACTTCTTCTCTCTGGTACGCGGAGGCAGGATCACACAGGTCAGAATACCAACCGGCTCTGCCCCGCTGGATGCAAGATCATTGGCAGTGATATGTACCGCCAGTGTCCCCATGCCCTTTGATGCACCTGTAATGGGATCGGTGGAAAATACAAGCACCTCATCCTCTGCTGTCTCAATTGCGGAGCAATCCTCTCCCACTCCGGGATGCAGCAGCACTTCCGGGCGAAGATGCTTGATCTGTTTAAAAACCGCTCTTTTCAGTACATTCTCGGGTACCTTTCCAATTTCCATGACGAAACCTCATTTCTATTTAATCTGCAGGCATTACGATGCTTTCCTGCTGCCGGTGTTTGTTGTTTTCTTGGTGCTGCTTTTCGTATTATTTGGAGTGCTTTCTGAAGTCGTTTTACTGCCGGATACGGAAGTGGTACTCTTCTTCGCCGTATTGCTCTTTGTGGCAGCCGATTTCTTCGCAGCAGACGGTGCTTTCGTTCTGGATGGTCTGACTGTCGTTGACGGCTTCTTCGTCGCTGACGGTGCCGCTGTTCCTGCCGGCTTCTTTGAACCTGCCGAAGCTGAAGCAGATGGCGCTGCCGTCGCCGGCTGCTTTCCTACCGTAACATATTGCGGTGACGCATTATAGGCACTGGTATTGACCTGTACCTTTTCTGTCTGGACACCGTTGACCTTGACAATCTTCCAGAGCTTCGCCTTATATCCCACATGAGCAGACTGTGTCACAGAACGATAGCTTGCCGGAAGCGTCGGATCCTCCGTGACAACCTCCTCGCCCGGCTCGATCGTGTCCGTCACCTCAGACTCAAACGAAATCTCTCTGCCGGCTTCTCTCGTCTCGTGACCATATACACGAAAGCTTAAGATGCCGCCGGATGCGTTCCCCATAATATATACCGGATAATCCGTATTGTTCTTGAACTTGAAATCCTTATAATCGCCGGAGATCGCAGCATCTCTTGAAACCGGTACATAGCCTACCACCATCGAATGCGGAGAGCGTTCAACTACCTTAAGCTCTGCATTGAGTACCGCATTGTAAAGCGTTGTGGATACCTGGCAGACACCTCCGCCGATACCGGAAACAACCTTTCCGCTGGAATACTCCGGTGCCGCTTTATATCCATTCTCCTCGGTTCTGTCCTTGATCACCTTGATCGTTGAAAAGGTCTTACCCGGATAGATAACCGTACCGTTGATCCTGCCCGCTGCCGTCGCAACATTGCTGGAACGCTCTACCTGATAGGTTGCATATGTTGTCGAATACTTGCCAAGCAGATCCGTACACTGGGATGCCTCCTCTCTGGTAAACTTCGGCTCCGTAACCTCCACATCTGCGGTCACATCCAAAGCATCGGCATTCTCTGCTTTCTTACTGAGAAGAGTCTTCTGTATTGCCTCCATCGTCGTGTCTGTCTGTACCTCAAGACCTTCCTTGGACTTCGTTGCCTTCAATGCCCCGTTCTTAAACTTCAGCCGGGAATCCTTCGCCTTAATATCATATACGGAACACTTTGTCTCCACAAAGTTCTTCAGCGTATCCTCATTCACCTTGGTCTCGAGCGCAATATCACGCTTTCCTGCCTCTGCCTTACGAATCTCCTGAAACTTCTCCCAAAGATTGCCCTTCTTACCAATCTGAAGTGCCTCTGCGGCATAATCGCCCTCTGCAATCTCAAGACCTGCCTCTGCGGCTGTGGCTTCGATCTGATTCTCCTGTACTGTCACAACCAGCTTCTGCTGCCGGCGTTTTGTTATATAATCATCCACCTTCTTCTGCGCCTGCTCCTGCGTCAAGCCGCCAACATCCAGACTTCCTATGGATATCCCATCACAGATCAGGTTCTTATTGCCAAAATTATCCTTCGCAAACAGCGTCACAATCCCTGCAATGCCGACTACTGCTATACATCCAATCACAAAAAAAGCTGTCAATACTTTATTCTTTCTCATAATCTCGTCTCATCCTTACTTTTGCTTATTCCTATATTTTAATCATATTGGCGGCAAATCGCAAGTCAAAGATTCCCTCTGTATTTGACAATTTTTCGTACATTCTGTATATTGAAAAAAGTACATATGAAAAAAGCAGATGAGACCATCTGCTGATTTATACGTTCATATTAAGCTAAGTATCCGAGAACCATAGGAAGCACCATGGCAATGATAAGTAACACACAAATAACAACGGCAATTCTCTGCTGATTTTTTTTGTTAAAAAAGTTCATACTGCTCTCCTTTCTTTGATTCGATATTGCACAAATGAAACCACACCACCACAGGGAGGAATGATGTCTTATGCCAATTTTTCTCATATTCTTTATTCTATTCGTTATATGGTTGAACGTCAAGACCAAACGTGGTCAAAATAATAACTCCGAATGGGATACCGACTACTGGGAAAAGGAGCGCCAAGCTAATTTTGTCCGCCGGAAAGATATCAGTGGTCTTGACTATATCACGATCTCCGAGGATGAGCTTCCGTTCTCCGATACGGCAGAGGGCGAGGAAAAATATCGTGAGGATCAGGTGCGCCGCATCCTCTCCTCCAAGATCATCAACCTGTCCGGCATGAGCAATACCGATATCAAGCTCACCTACGGAACCGCTAATTTCCCGGAGCTGTCCAAATATGATCAGAATTATCTTCTTCTGATCCGCAATCTCGGCATGTGGGGAAGCTATCTGCACCATAACTGTGACGGTCAGGACGAACGTGCCAGACAGATCCTGGAGCGTGCCATCGAGCTTGGCAGCGACATCAGGGACACCTATGTGTCCCTCGCCGAAATTTATCTGGATGCCGGACAGCCGGAAAAGGTTCAGGAACTCATCCACCATGTTGAGAAGTCCGATTTCGATCTGAAGGATTCTCTCTTACGTTCCCTGAAAAACCTTCTGAACACCCTCTAAAACAAACCCTTATATGGATTATCTCTTGCCTCGCTCCATTCCCCGCTGCGCTCCTCGTAAATCTGACAAAGCCAGTCGTATGCCTCATCCAGACCTTCCTCCGTATAAACAAAATCCCGGATGGTCTTCTTATCCGGATCTGTCTTCTCAAAGCAGAACGGCTCCGGCCAGATCGTTGTCCGAAGCACCGGCTCTGCCTCCTCGTTCTCCGGATCCCTGTACTGTTCCAGCTGATAGCGCATTCCCTGAAAGCTTGCCTTTAATACCGCCTTCTTGTTATAAAAAGATTTGATATCATATAATGATTTTCTTGTATTCATCGTATTCCTCCAAATGACACCGGTCATCGTTTTACCATTCTCGTCGGTTTCCTGCTGTATTACAGTCACTTTCCCATATAAAGAAAAAGGAAGCACCTGTGTTTTGTCCTTGATCCACGCTACATCACAAGCATATTCCTGTATAACGAAAAAATCCCATAAAAATGTCAGTCATTTTTATGGGATCGGTTAGCAGGGGTGGAAGGAATCGAACCCTCCTCTGGAGTTTTGGAGACTCTTATTCT
>ERZ773276.1669-NODE-1669-length-16069-cov-12.536218_pt1 | contig 16069 bp, 15 predicted proteins | sample MGYA00511386_ERZ773276 | MGnify/ENA primary metagenome ERZ773276 (study PRJEB29015, sample SAMEA2737778) | human gut metagenome | biome: human gut; feature: human-associated habitat; material: faeces | place: China | collected 2012 ...
AAGTAATCGTCTTCCTTTGATATGTTTATAGTAAGCCTCTTTCGCAGCTTTCTTATCTAACTTAAACGGAATCACCAGATCAGGTCTTAAAGCTCCTTTAAATTTCGCTGTCATAATTACAGGATTTCCACAATATGGACAGTTCGTTGCTCCTGTAGTCTCATCTGCAATGATCTCGCCGCCACAGGACTGGCAGGTATAGACATTCATCCCATCTGTCTCACCTTCCTGCCATTCTCCGCCGGCATCCGTCTGCCATCCTGACAGATCATCTTCCTGTGCTGCCTCACGCTTTATCTGTTCGTCAAATTCTTTTAACGTGTCCAGTTCAAATTCTGTATCACAATATGGACACTTCATTTTCTGGGACTTACTGTCAAATTCTATTGCACCGCCACAGGCAGGGCATTTATATTCTCTCAGATCAGACATAGCCATTCCTCCCCCTGCTGTATTTTACTGTCTTGGCTTTCCACATTCTGCACAGAACTTTCCTGTATTTACCGCACCACAGCTGCATGTCCACTTTCCGGTCGGTCTTGGGCTTCCGCATTCAGAACAGAATTTACCGGTATTTACTGCGCCGCAGCTGCATTTCCAGCCGTCTGCAGCCGGTGCAGCCGGTGCAGCCTTCTGCTGCTGGCCCATGGCATAAAGCTCCTGCGCATTGAGGCCGCCTGCCTGCTGGGCCATGCCCATGCCCATGAACGCCATGGCCGGGCCGGTGGCCGTGTTGGACGCGGCCGCCTTCATCGCCTCGCCCTGCGAGCGCGAGAGCATCGCCGCCGCGCGCGTCGGGTCCATATAGGCCGCGTCGCGCTGCATATCCTTGATCATCTGCTCGTCGGCCTCGTCCGCCTTCACGGACGAGACGCCGAAGGCCACGATCTCGAGGCCGCGGCGGTCGCGCCACTGCGCCGAGAGCTCCTCGTTGAGCGCCGCGGCGATCTCCTGCGTGTGGCCGGGCAGTGCCGAGTAGCGGATGCCCATGCCGCTGATGCGCGCAAACGCCGGCTGCAGCGCCGTGAGCAGCTCGCTCTTGAGCTGGCTGTCGAGCGTGTCGCGCGTGTAGGCCTCGGTCACGTTGCCGCAGACGTTGGTGTAAAACAGCAGCGGGTTTGCGATGTGGTAGCTGTACTCGCCGAAGCAGCGGATGCCGATGTCGATGTCGATGCCGGCGCGCTGGTCCACCACGCGGAACGGCACCGGGCTCGGCGTGCCGTACTTGTTGCCGGTCAGCTCCTTGGTGTTGAAGTAGTAGATACGCTGGTCCTTCGGGGCCTCGCCGCCAAAGGTGAAGCGCTTGCCGATGTTCTGGAACACCTGACCGATGCTCGCGCCGAGGTTCCCGGCGAAGATCGACGGCTCGGTGGACGCGTCATAGGTGTACTCGCCCGGCTCGGCGCAGACCTCCACGACCTTGCCCTGCTCGATGATGAGCATGCACTGCCCATCGGCAACAGCAATGCGCGAACCGCTGGTGATGATGTTCTCGTCGCCGTGCGTGTTGCTCGAACGGCGGGTGGTTTTCTTCTGTCCCTTGACTGCCAGCACATCGGCAGGCAGCGCCTCGCAGGTGAAAAATTCTTTCCACTGGTCGGCCATGACACCGCCGGCGGCTCCGGCGATCGCTTTGATAAGTCCCATAAGCATACTCCTTTACGCAGATGTTTTTCATCATATCTAACTGTTTCTGATGAGTTTTCAGCTATGCTGATAGTATAAGGCATCGGGGCCGAAAATGCTACGTTTGCGGCGCAAAAACCCCGCCGAAACCGCAAAATACGACTGAGTAGTAGACAAGGTGCACAACCTGACGACGGTCAGGTTGTGCACCTTGCAGTATCCTCTGCCCGCGGCGCGGCGATCTCATCGAGACGGCCGCAGCGGCGGAAGAGGTCGATATACAGCATGAACTCCTCGCGTGAGGTCACGCCGAGCTTGCGGTTGATGTTCGTGTTGTGCTTTTTGGCGGTGGCCACGCTGATGTACGCGCGCGCCGCGAGAAACACGAGCGAGCCCGCGATCCACACCATGCGGCTGCGCGCCTCGAGCGTGCGCAGCCCGATCTCCGGCACGAGCACCACGGCGGCGAGCTTCCGCCCTGCGGCGTCGGTCGCGCCGATCGGTTCGTGCAGACCGAGATAGGTGCGGCTGCCGTCGGAATACGTATTATAATACCGGCCGGTCTTGCACGTGAGCGTGCCGTCGGCCGTGAGATACGACCCGCCGGGGCTGCCGATCATGGCCTGTCCGAGCAGCAGCCGGTCGCCGTCTATGGGGGCGAGCACCGTGACCATGCTGCCGTAGGCGCTGTCGAGCATCGGCACGCACAGCAGCGTCACCGACTCCCATGTGTCGGGCAGGGCGATGCGCCCCGTCCACAGGCAGCGCTCGGCGAGACGGCCGTCCGATCCGCGCAGCAGCTGCGTGTAGCCGGGGACGGCCTGCACGTTCAGCTCCGGATTCCAGCGGTTGTGCATCTGTACCTGCGCGCTGCGCGCCGTCTCCGCCGTGCCGCGAAAGCACGTGACGTGCTGGTCCGTCGCACCGATGGCGCGCAGCGCCGAATAGCGCAGGTACAGCCCCGCGCGCGAGGCCGCCGCGCCCGGCAGCGCCGTGGCGCCGGGCTCGCCGTAAGCCGAGGCGAGCACCGCCTCGTGGATGGTGTTCGTATTCGTGACGCTGCCGACCTGCACGCGGATGTTCTGCTCGCGGCCGACGGTGTCGTTGAACGTGTCGATGCGGTCGTTGAGCGGGGACTCGGTCTCGCCGCCGTAGACGTGCCAGATCGTCACGGTCACGGGTTCGCGTCCGCCGCCGCAGCCAGCGCAGCCGAGCAGCAGCGCGGGGATACGCGCACGGTGGTTCATCCGGGCACCTCCTTACAGGGCGTTTTTTCAGTATAGCGAATTTTTTCCGTCCCGGCAACCAAAATCCGCACATTTTTTACACGTGTCTTGACATGGGGCGCGTCCCGGCGCTATCCTGACGGCGGACTCTACGGAGCGTCGGTTGCATTCCGGGCGGAAATCCGTACAATATATCTGCACGGGAGGTGCGAAACATGGATCAGACACGCACAGGGGCGCTCATCCGCGCCCTGCGGCAGAATAAACAACTGACACAGCGGCAGCTCGCCGACGCGATCGGCGTGAGCGACAAGGCCGTCTCCAAGTGGGAGCGCGGCTGCGGCGCGCCGGACATTTCCCTCCTTCCGCGACTGTCACAGGCTCTGGGCACGAGCGCCGAGGCGCTGCTCCGGGGCGATCTGGAGGAAAATGATTTGACAAACGGAAACATGAAGCGCGTGCGCTTTTGCGTCTGCCCGCACTGCGGCAACCTGCTGCTGGCGAGCGACGCGGCGGACGTGACCTGCTGCGGCCAGACGCTGCGGCCCCTGACGCCGCAGACGCCGGACGCCGCCCACCGCCTGACGGCGGAGCTGAGCGACGGTGAGTGGTATCTCACGTCTGACCACCCCATGCGCCGGGAGCATTACCTGTCGTTCGCGGCGCTGGTCAACGAGGACACGGTCGTGCTGCGGCGGCTCTATCCCGAGTGGGGCGCGCAGACGCGCCTGCCGTACTTTGCACACGGCACGCTGCTGTGGTACTGCACGCAGCACGGCCTGTTCGCGCAGCCGATCGACACGCGCAAAACGTGAAAAAAGGACGGCAAAGGCGCCCCCTGAAAGGGGCGCCTTTGCCGCGGTTTTTCGGTAACTTTACGCGATGCCGGTGACGGTGTAGTCCTTGGCCTCGACCGTGTGCTTGAGCACGGCGTCGTCCACCGGGGCGCTGAGCGTCACGACGGCGGTGCCCGCCGTGTGGCTGACTTCGGCCTCCGTGACCTCGGGCAGCGCCTCGAGCGCCTTCTTCACGGTCGCCTCACAGTGACCGCACATCATGCCTTCGATGGTAATGGTCTTTTTCATAGCTGTTTCCTCCTTGATTTCGGGTACTTCTTTGAGATGGTTTGCGCGTTTATGATCATGGCGCGTATCGCGCAGCTTGAACAGATTCAGGCGCAGGGCGTTCGTGACCACGCAGAAGCTCGACAGGCTCATGGCCGCCGCGCCGAACATGGGGTTGAGTGTCAGGCCGAGCGGAACGAACACGCCCGCCGCGATGGGGATGCCGATGGTGTTGTAGAAAAACGCCCAGAACAGGTTCTCATGGATGTTGCGCAGCGTTGCGCGGCTGAGCCGGATGGCCGCCGGCACGTCGCTCAGGCGGCTGTTGACGAGCACGACGTCGGCCGCGTCGATGGCCACGTCCGTGCCCGCGCCGATGGCGATGCCGATGTCCGCGCGCGTGAGCGCCGGCGCGTCGTTGATGCCGTCGCCGACCATGGCGACCTTGCCGCGCGCGCTCAGGCGGCGGATCTCGCGCTCCTTGCCGTCGGGCAGCACACCCGCGATCACCTCGTCCACGCCGGCCTGCGCGCCGATGGCTTTCGCCGTGCGCGCATTGTCGCCCGTGATCATGACGACACGGATGCCCATGTTGCGCAGCTCGCGGATGGCCTGCGGGCTGTCGGGCTTGAGCACGTCGGCCACGGCGATGATGCCGAGCAGCTTCCCGCCGCGGGCAAAAAACAGCGGCGTCTTGCCGGCCTCCGAGAGCGCTTCCGCCTGCGTCTGCATGGGCGCGGAGATCTCGGCCACGGTGCGGAGGAAGTCCGCGTTGCCGCCGCAGAGCGGCTGCCCGTCGAGCGTGGCCTTGAGTCCGTTGCCCGGCAGGGCCTGAAAGTCCGCGACCTCGGCGGCGGTCAGCCCGTCCGCCTCCGCGCGGCGCAGCACCGCCTTGGCCAGCGGGTGCTCGCTCCTGCGCTCGAGCGCGCAGGCCAGGCGCAGCAGCTCGCCCTCCGTCACGCCGGGGGCCGGACAGATGTCCGTCACGGTCGGGTTGCCGGAGGTGATGGTGCCGGTCTTGTCGAGCGCGACGATCTGGATGCGGCCGGTCTCCTCGAGGGAGGCGGCCGTCTTGAAGAGAATGCCGTTTTTCGCGCCCATGCCGCTGCCGACCATGATCGCCACCGGTGTGGCGAGGCCGAGCGCGCACGGGCAGCTGATGACGAGCACGGAGATGCCGCGCGCGAGCGCATAGCCCACGGTGCGGCCGAGCAGCATCCAGACGACGAACGTCACGAGCGCGATGCCCATGACCGACGGCACGAACACGCCGGACACCTTGTCGGCGATCTTCGCGATCGGCGCCTTCGTGGCCGCCGCGTCGCTGACCATCTGGATGATCTGCGAAAGGGTCGTGTCCTCGCCGACGCGCGTGGCGCGGCATTTCAGGAAGCCCGACTGGTTCACCGTCGCGGCCGAGACGGACGCGCCCGGCGCCTTGTCGGCCGGGATGCTCTCGCCCGTGAGCGCCGCCTCGTTGACCGCGCTCGTGCCCTCGAGCACGACGCCGTCGACCGGGATGCGCTCGCCCGGGCGGACGAGGAACACGTCGCCCTTCTGCACCTGCTCGACCGGGACGGTCACCTCCGCGCCGCCGCGCTCGACGGTGGCGGTCTTGGGCGCAAGCTCCATGAGGCTGCGCAGTGCGTCGGTCGTTTTGCCCTTCGAGCGGGCCTCGAGCGTTTTGCCCACCGTGATGAGCGTGAGGATCATGGCGGCGGACTCAAAGTAAAAGTCCATCATGTAGTTCATGACGGCCTGCTCGTCGCCGCGCACCTGCGCGCCCGTCATGGCAAAGAGCGCATACGTGCTGTACACGAACGCCGCCGTCGCCCCGAGCGCCACGAGCGTGTCCATGTTCGGCGCACGGTGCCAGAGCGCCTTGAAGCCGCTGATGAAAAACTTCTGGTTGATGACCATGATGATCACCGTCAGCAGCAGCTGCGTCAGGCCCATGGCGACATGGTTGCCGTCATAAAACTTCGGCAGCGGCCAGCCCCACATCATGTGGCCCATGGAAAAATACATCAGCACGAGCAAAAAGCCCAGCGACCAGAAAAGTCTGCGCCGCAGCTTCGGCGTCTCGTGGTCGGCGAGCGCGTCCGCGTCCGCGGAGCCGGAGCTCGCCTGCGCGCCCTTGACCGATGCGCCGTAGCCCGCGGCCTGCACCGCGTCGATGATGGCCTGATCCGCCGCCGTGCCCTCCACCCCCATGGAGTTGGTCAGCAGGCTGACCGAGCATGCCGTCACGCCCGGCACGCCCGACACCGCCTTTTCCACGCGCGCCGAGCAGGCCGCGCAGCTCATGCCGGTGACATGGTATTGCTTCAATGTCGTTCCTCCTTTGCGGTGCGGCTCATTTCATGAGTTTTTGCAGCGTCGCCACCAGCTCGTCGATCACCTCGTCCTTGCCGTCGCGGATGTCCTCGACGACGCAGGTACGGATGTGGCTGGCCAGCAGCTCCTTATTGAATGCATTGAGCGCCGCGCCTGCCGCCGCCGACTGCACGAGAATGTCCGGGCAGTAGGCATCGTTCTCGACCATGCCGCGGATGCCGCGGATCTGGCCCTCGATGCGGTTGAGCCGATGGATGAGCCGCTTGTATTCCTCCGGCGTGCGCTCCTTCTTGCGCTGCGAGCAGCCGCAGCAGCCGGTTTTTTTCTCATCGTCCATGTATTTGTACCTCATTGTTTCCCATATACCCCTTGGGGGTATATTCGAATATATACCCCCCAAGGGTATTTGTCAAGAGGACGCGTGCATTTTCTTGACAGCGGGCGCGCGCTTGCTTATCATAAGGACACAACGAAAGGAGTGTTTCCATATGAAGGTATGGTTATCCCGCAATGCAAAGCGCTTCGCGGCGCTCACCCTCGCGCTGGTGCTCGTGCTGGCGCTGGCCGCCTGCGGCAGCAAGACGCAGACGCCGGAGACGTCCTCCACCCCCACGGTCGTGACGTCGCCGGTGCAGACGCCCGCAGACCCGGCCTCCGACCCGGCCCGCCCGGCCGGCACGGAGACGGACCAGCTGACCACGGTGCTCGACGACATTGAAAAGAACGTGCAGCTCGGCGTGACCGGCAGCTCGCTCAAGGCAGTGCCCTACGCCGTGAAGCTGCTCGACTGGGGCGCGGCGAGCACAATGACCCAGAGCGAGATCAAGTCCGCCGTCGTCGCGTGGCTCAGCGACAAGGGCAACGACGCGCAGGTCTCCTTCAGCCAGCAGATGGACCTGATCGACACGACCTGCCAGGCGCTCATGGGCAGCGGCGCGCGCGACCTGCTCGATTCCGCCGGCTGCCAGAACGTCAAGGGTGACTGGCCGGTGCAGGCGTCCGACCGCGTTGAGGCCATCCTTGAGGCCGTCGGCCTGCGCGGATAATTTGCAGGCAGAAAATCGCCACGCCCCTGCGCGCCGGAATGGCGCGCAGGGGCGTGGTTTTTGTTTTGCTGCCGGTGCTCAGCCGTGGTAGCCGCCGGTCGCGGAATCGACCGTGACGTAGGGCACGACTTTGCCGTCGATCTTCACATAGACCTGATAGATGCCGTTTCCGAGATCCTCGTAGTGGTCGGGCGTGACGCCGTAGTTTTCGAGCAGGCTCCGTTCAAACTCGGCCTTCCAGCCGTCTCTGCCGGCGTCTTTTCCGGCAGCGGGCGTCGGTGCCGCGGCCGGGGCGGCGATGGCGGGCGTCTCAACGGCCGGGGCCGCAGGCGTCTGTGCGGGGTCGGATGCGGCGGCGGTCTGCCTGCCGCAGGCAGTCAGCGCCAGCAGGAGCACGGCGGTCAGCAGCGCGGCCGCGTGTTTGCGGTGGGTCATGAGTGTTTCCTCCTTAGTAATGGTGTTTTCGGTGTTTTCGCAGACATTTTACATCAAAATTCGCAGAAATACCCCCCTGGGGTGCAAAATTCAGATGTGAATTCAGATTTTAATTTTACACAGGCATGGCAGCGGGCGGTTTTTTGCGTTTGACAGGGCCTCCGGCGCGGGATATTCTGTCAGCAGAACGGAGGGGACGCACCAGATGAGACAACGAATTCCAGTAACGCCTGTTCCGGAGCGCCCGCCGGACGTAGAGGCGTTTTTTTCATTCAATGACGTTCGGAAAAGTCCCGCCCGTGACGGGTATCGCCCGGCGCATCGGCTGACCGATACCTGTCTGACGACCGGCGTTCACTATTATTATGATGTGGGCTCCGTGCCGCCGGGCGCGTCGGCCCGCGGAACGATCACGTTCCTTTCTCCCGAGAACTATCCACATTGCCTGTGGGTCGGAAAACGGATCCCAATGCAGGAAGGCGCGCATGTAGTGGGGTATGCAGTGATCACGCGCATCGACAACCCGCTCCTGCAGGCGGAAAAGCCGGAAGCGCGAGCGTCAGTCGTGGCTTCCCCCGACCACAGCGACAACAGAAAGCCGCGGTGATGACATGCACGGAAAACAGAGTTCAAAAAACAGGCTGAAAAAACGGCTGCTCAAACGGCGGCAGGCGATGACCAAGCGCTGGGACAAGCAGAGCACGCGCCGTCATCTGCCGGTGTACCTGCTGCTTCTTTGCAAAACGTAAAAATTCACGATCCGCCGCAGGGTTTTCCCTGCGGCGGACATGTTTTTGCGCAGCGGGCAGATTTTATCTGCTCGAAGGCGATTATCGAGTACATTTACTATTATTTCCGGATTCAATGAAAACGAAACCGTCTGAGCCCCGTGCAATACAGGATTCAGACCGTTCAGGTCGCTTGATCTTTTTTGTCTAGCTTTTGGGGTTCACTTCCATGCATATTTCCGGGCTGTTTCTGCCTTTCCAGAGCGGACGCGCCCATATGGATTTTCATACATCCGGCTCTGCGAGCATGCGCTTGATCTCCGAAAGCGTTTCCGGGCTGAGGACCTCGTCTTTCCGCTCAATGGAGCACATGATGGACATTGCGCCCCGGATCTCTCCGTACACCCGCAGCGGAAAGGACACGGTCAGGCAGCCGCTGAGCCATTCCTCATTGTGCACGGAGTAGCCGACGCGGCGGATCAGCTCCAGGTTTTCCCGGAGCTCTTTCTCACTGGTAATGGTTGTGCTCGTGTACTTGATGAACTTCAGACCGGACAGATACTCCGAAAGCTGCTCCTCAGACAGCGTGGACAGCAGGAGTTTTCCCGGCGCGGAGCAGTAGTGCTGCCGCTTGGGGTCAAAAAAGGCGTTGTTATAGGAGATGTTCTGTGTCTGAAGATCCTTGTGCAGGGTGATCGTACTGAGCCCGTAAAAGGCCATGATGTGCGTCGTCGCGTTCAGGTTATAGGCCAGCGTGTGCATCACATCCAGATAGCGGACGGTCAGCGGATGGCTGACGATCAGATTTGACGCGATTTTCAGCAGCCGATCTGTGAGCCGGTATTTCCCGATTTGCTCGCACTTATCCACATATCCAAGATTTTGCAGCGTGATCAGAAACCTGTCCGCGCTCGAAGCATGCGTATCGAGCCGCTTCGCGATCTGAAGCACCGAGAGTTCGCCGTTGGTTTCGGCCAGCAGTTCGATCAGCCGGATTGTTTTCTCTACCGATGCGATGTTGTAGGAATAATCGTTCGCTTCGCTCATGTTTTCTGCATCTCCGATCGGAAGCGTTCTCCGCCATTGTCTTTCCCCCTAAATTATATATGAGCCGCACAAAAAAATCAATTCAATCCGGATTGCGCAATACGCAATCCGGATTGCATTATATACTGGATACTTCCCGAACAGAAAAATGTTGGTTGCTATTTATTGGTTCATATTTACAAACAAATGCGCGTGTGCTACCTTGATTTTAGTCATTATGACAAAAAGAAAAGGAGAGAAGAAAAATGAATCTGCCAATGTATCAAATCGACATCCAGAAACTGCTTGCAGGTATGCCGGACGACTCGTGGTTTACCCACGCCCAGATCTTCGATGATCTGCTCTGCGTTGCCAACAAGAGCACCGCCTCGTTTGTTCTGAAGACCTCCGAGGGCCTCATCGTGATCGACGCAATCTATCCCAAGGAGACGATGTTCCACGCGATCGTCTCTGCGATCGAGGATATCGGCTGGGATCCGCATGAGATCCGCAAGTTCGTGATCACGCATGGACACTTTGACCACTGCGGCTGCGGAAAGTGGCTGGTTGACAGCTTCGGCTGCGAAACGTATCTGAGCAAGATCGACGATGATTTCTGGGAGCAGCACCCGTTCTTCCCGGACAGGCCGGATACCTGGAAGAATTTCCGGATCGACCACTACATCGACGATGGCGATGTGATCACGCTCGGCGACCACTGGATCCGCGTTCTGTTCACACCCGGACACACGCCCGGCGGCCTGAGCTTTATCTTCCCCGTGCATGACAACGGTGTCGAGCACATGGCCGGTATGTGGGGCGGAACGAATCCTCCGGCGACGATCGAGGGGAATGTGCAGTACCTTTCTTCGATCGAGCATTTTGCCAAGGAGACGGCAAAATATCACTGCGATGTTCCCATCTGCAATCACCCGGACTTCGACAACGGCTATCTGAAGATGAAATGTGCAAGAAACAGAAAGGCGCACATGCCGAACTGCTACTGCATCGGGGAGCGCGAATTCCAGCGGTTCAATGACATTTTCAAGTGCCTCGCCTACGGAAAGCTGAGAGCAATCGACGCGAGCGCGAACCACTGATGGGAAACGGAGAGAAATGAGATGAAAAACAGCAGAATCTTCATTCTTGCCTGCGGCATTATCTGCAGTCTGATCATGGGTTTTGCCTATACCTATAGTATTGTGCAGCCCTACATCATGGACTATTTCTCGATCGCGTCGTACATGGCAAGCCTTCCTTATACGATCTTCCTCGCGCTGTTCGTTGTCGGCAACTATGTTGGCGGCGTGATGCAGAAAAAGCACAGTGTCAAGATGATCATGCTTATCGGCTATCTTCTGATGGCCGCCGGCCTGTTTTCCACATCCCTTCTGCCGAGCAGTGCACCCGCCGGCATGTGGTTCACCTATGGCACCCTCCTTGGAATCGGCGACGGCATGGTATACAATGTCATTATTGCAATGATGCAGAAATGGTTTCCCGACAAGAAGGGGCTTGCGACCGGCATCACCCTTGCTGTTCTCGGCATTTCGGCGACGATCCTTTCTCCGCTCAGCAGCACATGGCTCACAAACTATGGCTTTACGGGAACGTTCCGGATACTCGCAGTCATCTTTGCTGTCGTCGCAGTGTTCGGCATGCTGACCATCAAGGCACCCCCTGCGGGATATATGGCCGACTACAAGCCGTCGGGCGTGGTCGCCGTTTCCAAAAACACCTGCACGACTGCACGCGATTGCTTCCGGTGCAGAGAATATTATCTCCTAAGCCTTGTCTATTTCTGCGCGATCCCGGCGTTTGTGCTTCTCAGTGCGATCTTCGTCAGCTACGGCACATCCAGAGGTCTGGACAAGACACTGCTCGTGACGGGTGTTTCCGTCGCGTCGCTCATGCAGGTCGCCGGCCGCTTCCTGATTTCCACAGGCAGTGATAAGATTGGCCGCAAAGGCGCTATGCTCCTCTGCTTTGCAATCACGATCCTTGCCATCGTGTTGCTCACGTTCTCCAAGGGAATTGTATATGTCGTGTGCTTCTGGCTGCTCAGCTTCACTTACGGCGGTACGGCGGCGACCATGCCCTCGCTCACGACCGACTATCTCGGCTCCGAGAACGCTGGTCTTGTCTGCTCACTTGTTATGATCGGCTTCGGCGTTGCCTCAGTCGGAACAAGCTTCCTCGCCAAGGCCGTCAACACCTCCATGGCCTTCATCCTGGCCGGCGTAATTGCCATTGTCGGCATCCTCGTCACACTTGCGCTTCCCAAACTCGGGAAGGCAGAACAATAATTCCGGGCTTCCGGCCCGTATCTCGGGCCGGAAGCTTTTTTTGCGCAAAAATATGATTTTTTCACACAGGGGATACTTGACAACTATCCCCTGTATTGTGTTACTTTATAAGTTCAGAACAAGTTAGGAGGTCAGAAATGACGAAATACAAGAAAGTCACACCTGAAATTGCCGCGCAGCTTCAGGCCATCGTGGGCGCGAAGCGCTTTTTCGCAGGCGATGCGGTGAAAGACGACTTCAGCCACGACGAAATGCCTATCTACGGCAAGTATTATCCCGAGGTGGTCTGTGAGGCCGAGAGCACTGAGGAAGTGTCCGCGATTTTGCGTGTGTGCTACGAAAATGACATCCCCGTCACGCCGCGCGGTGCGGGCACGGGCCTCGTCGGCGGGTGCGTGCCGCTGTGCGGCGGCGTGGTGCTGTGCACGACGCGCATGAACAAGATCCTCTCCTACGATATGAACAACCTCGTCGTGCACATCCAGCCCGGTGTGCTGCTGTGCGATCTTGCGGCCGACGCGCTCACGCGCGGCCTGATGTACCCGCCCGATCCGGGCGAGAAGACCGCGACCGTGGGCGGCAATGTGTCCACGAACGCGGGCGGCATGCGCGCCGTGAAGTACGGCGTGACGCGCGACTATGTGCTGGCCATGACCGTGGTGCTGCCCGACGGCAGAATTATGGAGCTCGGCAAGACCGTGTGCAAAACCAGCTCCGGCTATAGCCTGCTGCACCTGATGATCGGCTCGGAGGGCACGCTCGGCGTCATCACGGAGCTGACGCTCAAGCTCATCCCCAAGCCGGAAATGAACGTGAGCCTCATTCTCCCGTTTGCCGATGTGGAGACCGCCATCGCCTCCGTACCGCAGATCAAGCTGGCCAACCTTGACCCGCAGTCGATCGAGTTCATGGAGCGCGACATCGTCGATTCCTCGGCGGCGTTCACCGGCAACACCATCTTCCCCACGGTCGTGGACGGCAAAGAGGCCGGTGCATACATTCTCGTCACCCTCGTCGGTGACAGCGAGGCCGAACTGACCGCGAAGATGGACCGCCTCGGCGCGCTTGCCGAGCAGCGCGGTGCGTACGACACGCTCGTCGTCTGGACCGACGGCCTGAAAAAGGACGTCTGGGCCGCGCGCAGCGCGTTCCTGACCGTCATCGAGGCGGACACGAAGCTGCTCGACGAGATGGACGTCGTCGTGCCGGTCGACCGCATCGCGGAGTTTCTTGTCTACACCCGTGCCACCGGCAAGGCGGAGGGCATCACCATCCGCAACTTCGGCCACGCGGGCGACGGCAACCTGCACATCTACTGCTGCGCCAACGACATGGAGCTCGACGAGTTCAAGCGCCGCAGCAAGGCCGTCATGGACAAATGCTATGCCAAGTGCATCGAGTTCGGCGGGCAGGTCTCCGGCGAACACGCCATCGGCCACGCAAAGAAGCAGTACCTGGTGGAGTCCGCCGGCGAGACGGTGTTCGGGCTCATGCAGGCGATCAAGCAGGTGTTTGACCCCAAGGGCATCCTCAACCCCGGCAAGGTCTGCACCAACGTCGAGGAGGGCTGAAGCATGCTGAATATTCTTGTTTGCGTCAAGCAGGTGCCCGACATCAACCTCGTGAAGATGGACCCCGTCACGGGCAGTCTGATCCGCGCGGGCGTGCCGGCGATCCTCAATCCGCTGGACGCCAATGCGCTCGAAGCGGCCGTGCGCGTCAAGGAGGCGCACGGCGGCACGGTCACCGTCATCACGATGGGGCCGGACATGGCCAAGGAGGCGCTGCGCGAGTGTCTCGCCGCGGGCGCGGACCGCGCCGTGCTGCTGTCTGACCGCGCGTTTGCCAACGCCGATACCCTCGCCACGAGCTACGTCATCGCGAGCGCGGCAAAGCAGCTCGGCGATTTTGACCTCATCTTCTGCGGCAAGGAGTCGCTCGACGGCGCGACCGGGCAGATGGGCTCGCAGCTGGCCGAACGCTTCGGTGCCAGCCAGATCTCCTCGACGGCGAAGATCGTCGAGGTGGACACGGCCGCGCACACCATCACGGCCGAGCGCGACCTCGAGCGCGGCACGGAGGTGCTGCGCGCGCAGTATCCCTGCCTGCTCACGGTCGAGAAGGCGAACTTCCGCCCCCGCATCCCGAACCTGAAGCGCTGGAAGGCCTCGCGCACCGCGGATATCGCGGTCTACAGCGCGGCCACCATCCCGGGGCTCGACCCCGCGCAGATCGGCGACCCCGGCTCCCCGACGAAGGTGCCGCGCACCTATCCGCCGGAGGTCGGCGCGAAGGGCAGCATGATCGACGAGGGCAGCACGGAAAAGAACGTGGACCGGCTCTTCGGGCTGATCGCGGATGTGCTTTGAGGAGGTGCAGGCAGTGAATAAAACAGATTATAAAGATATGTGGGTCTTCATCGAGCGCGACGGCGACAGCGTGCTGCCGGTCTCGCTCGAGCTGTGCTCGGAAACGCGCAGGCTCTGCGACGCGAGCGGCGAGAAACTCGTCGCGGTCATCGTCGGCAGCATCTCGGACGGCGAGCTGCAGCGCGTGCTCGACTGCGGCGTGGACAAAATCATCCACGTGACCGGCACGGGCTATGACTACTTCAATAACGATGCGTACACCAACCTCTTCACCGTCCTGTGCCGGAAATACCGGCCCACGGCGGTCATGGTCGGCGGCACGATCAACGGGCGCGACTTTGCACCGCGCTTCGCCGCGCGCCTCGGCACCGGCTGCACCTCGGACGCGACCGAGCTCGTCTGGGATCCCGGGACGACGGACATCGAGTTCGTTGAGCCCGCCGTCGGCGGCAAGATGATGGCCGTCATCACCGTGCCGGTCGCGCGCCCGCAGGTCGGCACCATCCGCCCGGGCACGTTCAAGTGCGTGCCCTGCGGCGCACGTGCGCACGAGGTGATCGAGGAGCACATCGACTTCCCGGTCGCGGACATCCGCACCGAGATCCTTGACTTCCGCGCTGACGATCTCGACGAGAGCCTGAACATCGCGGACGCGGACGTGATCGTCTGCGTCGGCAACGCGATCAAGGGGGCGGATGCCCTGCCGCGCTACCGCCGCCTGGCCGAGCGCCTCGGCGGCAAGCTTGCCTGCACGCGCCCGGTGTTCGACCGCGGCGTGCTGCCGTTCAAGCTCGTCATCGGGCAGTCCGGCGCCGTGGTCAAGCCGAAGCTGCTGCTGTCGTTCGGCGTGTCGGGCGCGGTCAACCACGTCACGGGCTTCTCGGATGCAGACGTGGTCGTCGCCGTGAACACCGATCCCGAGGCGGCAATCTTCAACTACTGCACCTACGGCATCGTCGGCGACATGGACGAGGTCTGCGAGGCCATGCTCGCAAAGCTCGGCGCGTGAGCCGGAACGAACATGCAAAAAAGCACCCGAAAGGGTGCTTTTTTGCGTGCTGCGGCGCTGGGGCATGCCGGATGACGTAGATAAAATGCGGACGGTGCCAATGCACCGCCCGCGCCATAGTTCTAAATACACCGCTATGCGTCCACGTCGTACTTATATATTCTCAGGATAGACGTGGTATTATTGAGCCGCTTTCCAAGCGGCTGCGGCAATTTGCTTACCAGCATGCTCAGCAGCTTATCAGAGTATGGAACGATGATCCGTTCGTGTCGGGCGGAACTGCAGATCTGGTTGATCCTGTGCTGATACTTCAGTGGGATTTTTTGCTTGCTGATATAGATCCAGAACTGCTTGGTCGTTCCCACGTCGATACCCAATTCAAGGATTTCCGTATAGGGGATGTAGATCCGCCGTTTGAATAGAGCTTTGAGCAAAACGCCTTCCTGCGTCAGATATAATACTCCAAAATATTGATACGAAAAGTGGAGAGTGACTACGTAGAGCAGCAACAATATCACAGAGTAGATAATGACTACTTGAAATGAGTCAGAATGTACAACTGCATTCGCGCCCTGCGCATACATAACATCCGAGATATCCGAAATGCATGGTTTATATAACACAAAATACGATACAGTCGTTGTAAAAGCCAAAAAGCTAATAACCAGAACACTCAAGCCGGAAAACAAGTGATATTTTGAGGAGATGGTATCTTTCATAGAATCAACACCTCCTCACTTTCTCGAAAACAGGAGGTTGTACATCCAGGTCAGCGCACCGGCAGAATCGAGCAGTGCAGTGACGTCACCCTGCGCGTTGAGGACGTAGTAGTAGAGCGTCGAGGTCGCGCCGTCGGCCTTGACGCCGGTGTAGGAATACTGCTGGTGGTACAGGCCC
>ERZ773276.1684-NODE-1684-length-15937-cov-2.789132_pt1 | contig 15937 bp, 8 predicted proteins | sample MGYA00511386_ERZ773276 | MGnify/ENA primary metagenome ERZ773276 (study PRJEB29015, sample SAMEA2737778) | human gut metagenome | biome: human gut; feature: human-associated habitat; material: faeces | place: China | collected 2012 ...
CTGGTACGCCGATATATGGACCCTACTTTAGGAGCCGGTTCACGTGTGGTGAATAATGGTGAGATGCGTAATCGTGGCGTAGAACTTTCCCTTACAACCAATATCATACGTAAGAAAGACTGGAACTTCGCTGTAGATTTTAACTTTGACTATAATAAGAACAAAATGTTGAAAGTCGATCATAGTGAATCTGATAATGCAAGAGTCTTTATCGCAAGTCCGCAGGTTTATTTTATGGAAGGTACTAGTTATAATACGTTATGGGCTTACCGTATACATCGTATCGAGAATGGATATCCGGTAGCAGTGGATAAAGATGGAAATGATCTGGTGAAATTTAATGAAGACGGCACGGTAGCCAGTATCACTTCTGGTTCTTCGCTCAAAGGTACTGATGACTTGGTGAACCTTGGTTCGCTGACTCCGAAATTCAGCGGGTCAGTGGGGTTAAGATTCAACTATAAGAATTTTGATTTGAATGCATTCTTTGTGTATGCTGGTGGTAATAAGCTGCGTAACAGTGTATTAAAAATGGATGACCAGTTAGGTACTCAAACCTTGAAAGGAATTGCCAACCGTTGGACTGCGGATGATTCGAATGCACAGGTACGTATGTACCTCGATATACCGGCACAGGTGAAAACTTATGCCAGCACTTTCCAAGATTGGTGGCAATACGGTGACATCAATGTGAAAGATGCAGGTTATGTAAAATTGCGTAGCTTGAGTGTAGGGTATAACTTACCGTTTACGGTTTGCCAACACCTCCGCCTCTCTTCTCTGAAAGTGAAAGTGCAGGTAAATAATCTGTTTACCTGGTGTAAGGCAGGAAGTGATATTGATCCGGAAAGCTATGGAATGAATGACGGTACACGTGGCATCGCTTCTCCCAAGACTTACTCCATCGGATTATCAACAAGTTTCTAACCATTTAAAAGATATAAGATATGCGTAAATTACTTTATATATTGCCAGTTATTCTCATATTGGGTTTTGCAGCCTGTGAAAACTATGTGGATATTACTCCTACAGGCAAGAAAACGGTGGATTCTACTGATACTTATTATGAATTGATAGCCCTGCCCAACCGGGCCTACCATCCGGCAGCTTTTGCCTTGTTGAGCGATAATGTCTGGTCGAAAGAATCGAATATCATAGGTAATGAATTTATTTCATGGGATGGTATTAACATGACTTTTAATGAGGCAGCTAACCGGAAAGAGCTAAGTGATAACAATTTATATGAAAATTGTTATACATATATCCTACGGTCAAATATCGTAATTTCATTGGTTGATGCTAGTCTGGGTGATAAAGATGTTAAGGAATTGGCAAAAGCGGAAGCAAAGATCATGCGTGCCTGGGATCACTTTATTCTGATAAATACATTTGCGAAAGCATATAATCCGGAAACTGCAGCCACTGACGGTGGAGTTGCTATCATTGATAAATATGATTTGGAGGCTACTCCAACCAAATCTACGGTTGCTCAAGTATACGATTTTATTATTAAGGATATAGAAGAAGCGCTTCCTTATTTACAGGAAGAGCCGGTGAATGTATATCATCCGTCAAAAGCTTTTGGATATGCGTTGGCTGCCCGTGTTTATCTGTTCCATCGAGATTGGAAAAAAGCGAAAGAAGCTGCCGAAGAATCATTGAAGTTGAATAATACCCTGATTGATTATATTGATTTGGGAGCTAAAGGAGGTCCGACTAAGGTTACTACTTATGCCAAAGGCGGTAACCCGGAAGTGCTGAACTATGCTTATATGGGTGGTCCTACTGAAGTTTTGGCCTTTTGTTATGGTATGCTTAGCCCGGAGATGGTACAACTTTTCGGGCAGAATGATGAACGTTTGAACCAATTCTTTAAAACGAGTGACAACAGTATATACTACTTTGACGAAGGTTCAGGAGCTGCTTTGTGGAATACTTCGATTACTTATTCTAAGTTTCAGCCTATGTCTGTGGGAATGCGTACTGCCGAAGTTTACCTGATTCTGGCAGAAGCGAAAGCACGGCTGAAAGATATACCGGGAGCTGTCCAAACATTGAATCAGTTGCGTGAAAAACGAATCAAGAGAGCCGAAGCTGTATTGCCGGAACCTGCTACCGAACGTGCGATGGTGCAGGCAGTCATTGATGAGCGCCGTAAGGAGTTAATCTCCGGATTTAGTCGCTTCTGGGATTTGAAACGATACAATACGGAAGCTGATTACGCAAAGACAATCACCCGTACTTTCCCGCTGGTATCTACGGATGTCGAGAAAAAGACATATACGTTGAAGCCGGATTCACGGTTGTATATCATTCCATTCCCGTTGGCTGCCCGTGAAAAAAATCCGAACCTGACAATGAACACTAACGAATGAAAAAAATAAAGAGAAAACTATGCGAAAGATTTTGATGATGGCTGTGTTGGCGTTCCTGTCCTTGCAAGGTGTGGGAGCTCGTGCCAGTGGTATATCTCTTCTGGAAAGTGGAAAGAAGAAACTGGTAGCACAGGAAGATACGGTCAAGAAAGACACTGTTAAGAAAGTAACGGCTTATGAAAAACTGTTGAAAGATGGAGGAAGTGAATGTGAGGGTATGTTTACGGTACGCCACATCAAAGATAACTGGTATTTTGAAGTGCCAGATACTCTTTTAGGACGGTTGTTGTTGGCTGTGACCCGGTTTAAAGCAGTGCCACAGGGTTTCAAAATGCTTAGCGGAGAAGAGGTGAACCGGAGTGTTGTTTATTGGGAACAGCATGATGATAAGACTCTCTTTTTACGCGAATATGTGCAATCACAGTTTGCCCGTCCGGGTGATAACATTGCCGAGGCATTGAAACAATCGACTGTAGATCCTGTAATCTATAAATTTGATGTAATCGGTAGAAATCCGGAGACTCAGGCACAGCTCATTGATGTATCAAAACTCTTTTTAGGTGATAATAAATTGTGTGGCTTTACCTCAAGCGACCGTTCCATTCTTGGCATCGGTACTTTAGCCCAGGACCGCACATTTATGGATACGATAAAAACCTATCCTATCAACGTGGAGGCAGTGACTTTGCGTACTTATAGTATTAGTGCTGGTAGACTACCGGCTGCACAGACTGGTTCGGTGACTGTGAAACTGAATACAAGCATCGTGATGTTACCCAAAGAACCGATGCAGCCACGGTTTGCCGATGATCGGGTGGGATTTTTCCAAAACTCGTTGACCGAATTTTCGGACGACCAGCAGACTACCGATCGTGGAGCCATCATCCAGCGCTATCGGTTGGAACCGAAAGATCCGGAACGTTACCGTCGGGGACAACTCTCCGAACCGAAAAATCCCATTATCTACTACATTGATCCGGCAACACCGAAGAAGTGGATACCTTATCTTAAAGCAGGTGTCGAAGACTGGAATACAGCATTTGAAGCTGCCGGATTCAAGAACGCTATAATAGCTAAAGAATGGCCGAACGATCCCAATATGAGTTTGGACGATGCGCGTTATAGTGTGATACGTTATCTACCCTCCGAAACGGAGAATGCTTACGGTCCGCGTATTGTCGATCCGCGTAGTGGAGAAATTATGGAAAGTCATATTTGTTGGTATCACAACGTAATGAACTTACTCAAAAAGTGGTATATGGTGCAGTGCGGGCCACTGGATAAGCGCGCACGCACGATGACTTTTGACGACAAATTAATGGGCAGTCTGATTCAGTTTGTCTCTTCACATGAAGTGGGGCATAGTATCGGCTTACGGCACAATATGGCAGCCAGTTCGGCTACTCCGGTAGAGAAACTGCGTGATAAAGCTTGGGTAGAAGCCAATGGTCATACGGTATCGATCATGGATTATGCGCGGTTTAATTATGTAGCCCAACCGGAAGATCGGATTTCCGAAAAAGGATTGTTCCCTCGTATCGGTGTTTATGACAAATGGGCTATCCAATGGGGATATCGCTATCGTCCGGAATTTAAGGATCCTTATAAAGAAAAAGACGTATTACGTGCCGAAGTAACCAAAAAACTGCGGGGAGATCATCGCTTGTGGTTTGTTGGTGATGAAGGAAAGGGATTTGATCCCCGTAGCCAGAGTGAGGACTTGGGCGACAATAATATGAAAGCCAATGAATACGGTATAAAGAACCTGAAAAGAGTGATGGAAAACATACTGACCTGGACAGCACAGCCTGACGGAGAGTACACTGACTTAACCACCATTTATAATTCGGTTCGTGCCCAACATCTGAAGTATACCCTGCAAGTGCAGAAGAATATAGGAGGACGCTATACCAATAATTTGCCGGATCTCAAAGTGCATGATTATCTGCCACGCAGTTTGCAGAAAGAAGCTGTTGAATGGTTGGGACGCAATTTGTTTGTAGCTCCACTCTGGCTCTACCCTGATGAAGTGGTGAGTCGTACCGGAGTCAAACCGGTGGATGAGATTCGTGACCGCCAAAGCTCTGTTGTAGCTTTGCTACTTGCACCGGGAATGTTGTATAATATTTACTCAACCTCATTGTGTTCTTCGGAATCGTATGCACTCGATGATTATTTGAACGATGTATTTACTGCAATATGGAAACCGTTGAATGATCCCAATGAACTGGAGAATAATTTCCGCCGTCAGTTGCACCGGACTTATCTGGGGTTTGTCGAAGGAATGATTAAACCTAGTAGCAAAGATGGTGCCAATGCAAATCTGGCAATCAGCCGTTCTGATATTCAGCTTTTTGTAGAACAGCATTTAGATAAGATTGAAGAGTCAGTAAAAGAGCAACTTGCTGCTTCTAAGGAGGGAGATCTCAATTACCGGCATTATGCAGTATTGCTGCGCAACGTTCAGAAAATAAAAGAAGGATATTATGGAAAAGATGCTGATACGCGGTCTTCTGATAAATAGCTTTGAGGAAAACGAAGAATAGAAAAAAATAGAAAAGTAGAACAGATTTTCTTGTATATATAAACTCTCTCTTTTTACTTTTACAGACTTACTCTTCTCTAATGATAACCTTGCTTTGATGAATCATCATCCATAATGCAAGCTTAGAATTAGAGGAGGGTATTTTTTTATATCCCTGATTACTGCATCCCGCTTCTTTGTAGAAAGAATCATTATTTCTGGGTATTGACAACTATTTATTTTCTAGTGAACTTTGTGAAGAAACAATCTGTTGTATATATAAAAAGAAGAAAGGAGAATTTTAGAAATGAAAAAGATAGTATTACTTCGTCACGGAGAGAGTGCATGGAATAAAGAAAATCGTTTTACGGGCTGGACAGATGTAGATCTGACAGAAAAGGGAGTTGCCGAAGCTGAAAAAGCCGGAGAGACATTGAAAGAATATGGTTTCAATTTTGATAAGGCTTATACTTCCTATTTGAAGCGTGCGGTGAAAACCTTGAACTGTGTTCTCGATAAGATGAATCTGGACTGGATACCTGTAGAGAAAAGCTGGCGCTTGAATGAAAAGCATTATGGTGAATTGCAGGGATTGAATAAAGCCGAGACTGCCGAGAAATATGGAGAAGAACAAGTGCTAGTGTGGCGTCGTAGCTATGATATAGCTCCCCATCCTCTTTCAGAAAGTGATTTGAGAAATCCCCGTTTTGATTACCGTTATCATGAAGTACCCGATGCGGAGTTGCCTCGTACTGAATCGTTGAAAGATACCATTGAACGTATTATGCCTTATTGGGAAAGTGATATATTTCCTAGTCTGAAAACAGCTCATACGCTGTTGGTGGTCGCTCATGGCAATAGTTTGAGAGGCATCATCAAGCATCTAAAAAACATCTCCGATGAAGATATTGTCAAGCTGAATCTACCTACGGCTGTGCCTTACGTATTTGAGTTTGATGAAAACCTGAACGTTGCTAATGACTATTTCCTGGGAAACCCGGAAGAGATCAAAAAACTGATGGAAGCAGTAGCCAATCAGGGAAAGAAAAAATAGAAAAGTTACACATTAAAAAAAGAAGTTATGAGTAAAGTAGTAGAATTATTAAGAGATAAGGCCTGTTATTACCTGGACCACACTTGCGAAACCATTGATAAATCATTGATTCATGTTCCGTCTCCCGATACAATAGATAAAATCTGGATTGATTCGGACCGGAGCATCAGAGTATTGAACAGTCTGCAAACGTTGTTGGGACATGGCCGCCTGGCAAATACCGGTTATGTGTCTATACTTCCTGTCGATCAGGACATCGAACATACTGCCGGAGCATCGTTTGCCCCCAATCCGATCTATTTCGATCCGGAAAATATCGTAAAACTGGCTATTGAAGGAGGCTGTAATGGAGTAGCTTCTACCTTTGGGATTCTTGGATCCGTAGCACGTAAATATGCCCATAAAATACCTTTTATCGTTAAGTTGAATCACAATGAATTACTTTCTTATCCTAACAGTTTCGACCAAGTATTGTTTGGTACCGTTAAAGAAGCCTGGAATATGGGAGCAGTAGCCGTAGGCGCCACTATCTATTTCGGTTCGGAACAGAGTCGCCGTCAGCTCGTGGAGATAGCCGAAGCTTTTGAATATGCTCACGAACTGGGGATGGCAACCATTCTTTGGTGTTACCTGCGCAATAATGATTTCAAGAAAGGTGCTGTCGATTATCATGCTGCCGCCGACCTGACAGGACAGGCCGACCGTTTGGGAGTGACTATCAAAGCTGATATTGTGAAACAGAAACTTCCGACTAATAATGGTGGCTTCAAAGCTATCGGTTTCGGAAAGATTGACGAGCGTATGTATACCGAACTTGCTTCCGAACATCCGATTGACCTTTGCCGCTACCAGGTAGCCAACGGCTATATGGGACGCGTTGGTTTGATTAACTCCGGTGGAGAATCTCACGGTTCTTCCGATTTGCGTGATGCAGTCATTACAGCTGTAGTCAACAAACGTGCAGGAGGTATGGGATTGATTAGCGGACGTAAAGCGTTCCAGAAACCAATGAACGAAGGGGTGGAATTATTGAATACTATTCAGGATGTATATCTTGATTCGTCAATAACGATTGCATAATCAGAGATGAATGGAAATAAATTATTATCTTTGACTATTAGATCGTTAACCATTAAAAATTAAGAGTATGAAATTTTTTATTGACACAGCTAATTTGGAGCAAATTCAGGAGGCTTATGACCTCGGAGTACTTGACGGAGTGACTACCAACCCTTCGCTGATGGCGAAAGAAGGTATCAAAGGAACGCAGAATCAGCGTGAACATTATATCAAGATATGTAAGATTGTCAACGGAGATGTCAGTGCCGAAGTGATAGCAACCGATTATGAAGGAATGATTCGTGAAGGTGAAGAACTTGCCGCGCTCAATCCGCATATTGTAGTAAAAGTCCCCTGTATTGCCGATGGCATTAAAGCGATCAAATATTTCACGGAAAAGGGAATCCGTACTAACTGTACATTAGTCTTTTCAGTAGGACAGGCATTACTGGCAGCTAAAGCCGGAGCTACCTATGTTTCGCCTTTTGTCGGTCGTCTGGACGATATTTGTGAAGATGGAGTAGGGCTTGTGGGAGATATTGTACGTATGTATCGTACCTATGATTACAAGACACAAGTGCTCGCTGCTTCTATCCGCAATACGAAACATATTATCGAATGTGTGGAAGTGGGAGCGGACGTTGCTACTTGTCCGTTGAGTGCTATCAAGGGTTTATTGAATCATCCGTTGACGGATTCGGGATTGAAGAAGTTTCTGGAAGACTATAAAAAAGTCAATGGTTAAGTAAGTAATGAAACTTGCAGTATATTAAAATTTTTAGGCACGGATTATTTGCTCAGGTCTTAGAATTCCGTGCCTAAAGAATATTTGTTTTTTCGGGTAGCTGCTCATTACTCTTTTTTCCGTTCCTGTTTTCTCTTCTCCTTATATTGAGTTGGCGTTTCTCCTGTATATTGTTTGAAAGCCGTACTGAAATAGCGTGAAGTAGTGAAGCCGACCTTCTCGGCAATTTCCGTGAACGACATGTCCGTACTGGTGATTAATGTGATCGCTTTCTCCATCCGGAATTTATTAATGTAATCATTGGCTCCCATATCGGTCAGAGCTTTTAGCTTATTGTAAAGGGAAGCCCGGCTCATACCTATCTCCTTGCAGATAAAAGTGACGTCCAGATTGCTGCTATCCAGATGTTCCTGAATAATTTTATTCAGTTTCAGCAGAAATGTTTCATCTGCTTGGCTGAAAGTGCTCTCTTCCGGCGCAGGGACTAATCCTGTATTCAAATATCTTTTCTTGATAGATTCGCGGTTTTTCAATCGGTTGCGAATGATTTCCATTAGCATTTCTATCTCAAAGGGCTTAGTCAGATAAGCGTCCGCCCCATTCTTGTAGCCACTCAACTGACTTTGTTTATCATCTCTTGCTGTCAGCAGAATGATAGGAATGTGACTGATCGTAATATCTTCCTTTATATTTTTGCAAAGTTCATATCCATTCATTCTCGGCATCATCACGTCACTGACGATAATATCCGGAGCATGATTTCTGGTCAGTTGAAGGGCTTCCACACCATCGGAAGCGATCACTACCCGTTTGAAATATTCTCCCAGTGACTTTTTCAGAAAATCCGTCAAATCCGGATTGTCATCCACCACTAGAATACTGTAAGGACTCGTATCGAACGTATTTTCCTCCGGTAACTGTTCTTTGCTATCATCGTTCATCAATTCGTTCAGATATGCCTTCGGCTGACAGACGATCTCTTCCGATTGTTGTCTCAAGGGTAGTTCAAAGAAGAATGTTGCACCAGCTTCCTGATTATCCCGTGCACCAATGGAACCTCCGTGCAGTTCTACCAGAATCTTGGAATAAGACAATCCGATCCCTGTACCGCTCTGCTCTCCTGTACCTTGATAGAAACGGGTGAAGAGTTTCTGTGTATTTACTTGTTTCAATCCGTTTCCCCGGTCAATGATGGAGATACGTACGCTATTTCTTTCGGAAAGCAACTCCGACATAATTGTTATTTCTGCATCCTGCGGACTGTGTTTCAAGGCATTGATAAGTAGATTGCTTAGAATAATCTCACACTTATCTTTATCAAAACTTACAGTATCGATATGTGGATCAAGCTGATAACGGATATGGACGTTCTTTGCTTCCCCTTCACTGATGAAATCTTGGGATACATGTTCAATCCATTGATTGAGAACATACGGTTGTATCTGCAATTTGCTTTCTCCAACCTCCATCTTGCGTACATCGAGTACCATATTAATAAGGTTTTTCATTCGCTGCGCTTGACGGTAGATCGCTTTTATTGGCAAATACTGTGTATCTTCGGTAGAAAGGGATTTCAACATCCGGTTAAGTGGTGCGTATATTAACGTTAAAGGTGTACGCAACTCATGACTGATATTAATAAGAAAACGTACTTTTTCTTCATATACCTGTTGCTCATGTTCTTTCATTGCCCACTTTAACTTCTCTTCTTTACGTTTCCATGCTCTTCGGAAAGCTTCGATAATAGCGGCAGCAATAAAAACGGCGCAACAAAGAATAAACCACCATGTCCGATACCAGGGAGGAAGGATGGTCAATTCCAGTACTTCCTGACTGGGAATCCAATTACCATCCTTGGCGGTACAGGACGCCATGATTTTATAACTTCCCGGAGGAAGTGAACGTATGGCCAGTTCGGGATTGTATGATTCGATTTGCTGGTCATTCAGCCCCTCTATTTGGTATCTGTACACTTTCTGTCGAAAAATATCTTTCTCTTTCGACATGATTCGAATAGTGATATTACTATTCCAGGGAGCAGAAATCCCTGCTGGATGATTCGTTAATTCGTTATTTACTGACTCTCCATTAATGATGACATCTGATAATTGGAGTTGGGGAAGTTCGGAAGTGGTTAATGGTATTTTGCTGTTAATATGCAGTAACCCTTTCACTCCACCCATGTAGATGTCTCCCCGCATACTTAATAGACGAGGTTTGGAAAGATATTCGTTTTGGATTACACCGTCTGATTCACCGAATAGAACGAATTTTTTCTCTTTGATGAGCCAGGCGAAAAGCATACTGTCGGCTCCTATCCATACTTTTCCTTGCTGGTCGCATGCGATCAATGTGATTTCACTAAATAGAGAGGTCGGGATTGGTGTCTGTATTTTGGTGGCAGGATTGTAGTGTACCAATCCGTAGTTGTTTCCAATCCAGAAATTTCCCTCTTCGTCTCGTGCAACAGAGTTGATCGTTGTATCTTTCCAACATCTGTACAGGGCTTTCAGCCGGTTGGTATGGTTGTCCAGTTCATATATGTGGTTCGTATCATTTAGATAAGTGATATTCTTATAATTGTCGATCGGTAAGAGAGCACCGATAATTTCCTGCTCTTCTTGTTCTATAACGGTACTGAAAGTACGTGTATTCAAATCATAGATATAGATATGTTCTCCAAGGAACAGAATATTGTGATGAGTGTTCCGAAGTAGATTTACAGCCTTGCCTCGATTGCACAAGAGTGCTGTCGTTTTAGCGTCAACAATGGTGAAAGGCTGTTTTTCTCCTGTTGCCGGGTTGAAAATAAATACTCCCTGTGAGAAAAGAGAAATTAATAATTTGCCGGGAGTAAACTGGCAGATAGAGGCTACTTTGTCTTCCCAGGTGGAAGGGTAATGGATAAATTTCTCTGTGAGTGGGTTAAAGCTGTTGATGCCTCCTCCGTCTGTACCGACCCAAATTTGGTCTTGGGATTCTTGGAAAAGACTTAGAACGGTATTGTTGCTTAGTCCGCGGTCGTTGCCGGGAGGTACATCTGTATACGTTTTCATGGAAACTTCCCGGATGCTGATTAGTCCGTTACGGATGCTACCTGCCCACATATTATTGTTGCAGTCGTTGTACAGACATAAAATAGAGTTAGCGGGGAGTGAGTAGTGGTCACTTCCGGGCATATGCTCCAACAGCGAAATACGTCTTGTTTCCGGGTCGAGAATATTAATGCCTCCTCCGTCTGTTCCAATCCAGATTTCTCCTTCCCGTTCGGCGAGACTTAGTATGACATTGTTGCTTAAAGAGGAGTTGTGGGTAGTATATGTAGCCAGTAGTTTACCGTCGCGTGTCAGACAGTTCAGCCCTCCATTGTAGGGAGCTACCCAGATTCTTTTTTGTGAGTCTATGAGTACATTCATGATTTCTTTTCCGCAATCGAAAGGAGGACGTCGGCATTTTCCGGTATTCAGGTCGAGCAGGAGTAGTCCTTGCCACCGGCTGCAACAGAGTAATGTGTGTTTATCCCATAGATTTAGTAGAGTCACATTATAATTGGGTTCTAAGTCAAATGTTTGTAGGAGGCGTAAAGAGGTATCCTGATAATTATAGAAAAAGATTTTATTTTTCGAACCGAATAACACTCCGTTATCAGTCAGGCAGGCGGAATAGGCGATGATATTATTTCCTGTCTCATCAGTCGGTATAAAAAAGTCATCGCTTTGCCTCTGATAACGTGTCACTCCTTTGTCTGTCAGAATCCAGATATTGTTTTGTTCGTCTTCTATCATCTGGTAGATTAAATTGTGAGGAATGGAATGAGGGTTATTTGCCTGATGAATATATTTTTTAAGTTCGTGTCCGTCATATCTCCCTAATCCGGAACGGGTTCCAATCCATACAAAACCTTGTTTGTCCGTTAAAATACATCTCACGGTGGAAGGAAGGCCATCTTTTAGGGAGATTTGCTTATAGTAATAATGACCGGCTTGAAGAGTGGAAACGCCGATAAACAGTGTGATAAATGCAATGCATAGTAGTAAAAAGGTTTTTGTTCTCATGAGATCAGGTCAGTTAAACTGAAACAAAGATAGTGTATTCGGATGAATATTAGTTAAATCCTCTCTCTTATTTTTTAGTTTTTATGCTTATCTTTGCTCGAAAATATACGACTATGATTACCGAAGAACTACAGAAACTTTATCAGTCATATACGGGCGTTCCCGCTGAAAACATAACAGAATTACCGTCTTCCGGTTCCAACCGCCGTTATTTTCGGCTGACGGGTATAGAAACATTGATTGGAGTCTACGGGGCTTCTATTGATGAGAATGAGGCATTTCTTTATATGGCAGGACACTTCCGCAAATGTGGACTGCCTGTTCCCGAAGTGCGCATTGCCTCGGAAGATAAGACCTATTATTTGCAGGAGGATTTGGGCGATACTCTGTTGTTCCATGCCATAGAGAAAGGACGTGCTACCAGCGTCTTTTCAGAAGAGGAAAAAGAGTTGCTTCGCAAAACGATCCGTCTGCTTCCTGCTATTCAATTTGCCGGGGCGGATGGATTTGATTTTTCCCGTTGTTATCCTCAACCGGAGTTCAACCAACGCTCCATTCTGTGGGATTTGAATTACTTTAAATATTGCTTCCTGAAAGCTACCGGTATGGAGTTTCAGGAAGATAAACTGGAAGATGATTTCCAGAAAATGAGCGATGTCTTGCTTCGCAGTTCTTCCGCTACTTTCATGTATCGTGATTTTCAAAGCCGTAATGTGATGATAAAAGACGGGGAACCGTGGTTTATCGACTTTCAGGGCGGACGCAAAGGCCCGTTCTATTATGACATAGCCTCTTTCCTGTGGCAGGCGAAAGCGAAATATCCCGATAGCCTCCGTAAAGAACTGCTGCAAGAATATATGGAAGCTCTTCGCAAATACCAACCGATTGACGAATCCTATTTTTATAGCCAGCTTCGCCACTTTGTCCTTTTCCGTACGCTGCAAGTGCTGGGGGCCTACGGTTTCCGTGGTTACTTTGAAAAAAAACCGCATTTTATCCAAAGCGTTCCTTATGCCATCGAAAACCTGCGTGAATTGTTAAAAGAAGAATATCCGGAATATCCGTATCTCTGTAACGTTTTGCGGGAGCTTACCGGACTGAAACAATTTACGGACGACCTGAAAAAGCGGCAGCTAACCGTCAAAGTAATGAGCTTTGCCTATAAGAAAGGAATTCCTGATGACTCTACCGGCAATGGAGGAGGTTATGTATTCGACTGCCGCGCCGTGAATAATCCCGGCAAGTATGAGCGTTACAAACCTTTCACCGGACTGGATGAACCTGTAATCACTTTTTTGGAAGAAGATGGTGAAATACTCCGTTTCCTCGATCATGTCTATGCTTTGGTAGATGCCTCCGTGAAACGTTATATGGAACGCGGATTCAGCAATTTGTCCGTCTGCTTCGGTTGCACCGGCGGACAGCATCGTTCTGTTTATTCTGCCCAGCACCTGGCAGAGCACCTGAATCAGAAGTTTGGTGTGAAAGTCGAACTGGTGCATCGGGAACAGAACATTGAACATACGTTTGAGGCAACAATCTAAGAAGAGTAAATATAAAGAAGAAAGTGACCGAAAGAATGAAAGCAATGATATTTGCAGCCGGTTTGGGTAGCCGGCTGAAGCCACTCACCGATACCATGCCGAAGGCTTTGGTTCCCATAGCCGGACGTCCGATGTTGGAACATGTGATCTTAAAACTGAAAGCTGCCGGATTCACAGAAATAGTGATTAACATCCACCATTTTGGCGAACAGATACTTGACTTCCTGAAAGCCAATGAGAATTTTGGACTCATCATACATATTTCCGACGAACGCGACCTGTTGCTCGACACCGGTGGGGGAGTTAAGAAAGCTCGTTCTTTCTTTGAAAACTCTGATGAACCTTTCCTGATACACAATGTAGATATTCTTTCGGACGTGAATTTGAAAGATTTATATGACTACCATCTACAAAGCGGTGCTGTTGCCACTTTGCTGGCCAGCCAACGTAAAACCTCCCGCTATCTTCTTTTTGATACAGGCAAGAGACTTTGCGGATGGATAAACAAGGACACGGGACAAGTGAAACCGGAAGGTTTTCAGTATGATCCTTCTCTTTATCGGGAATATGCATTCAGTGGTATCCATGTACTTTCGCCCGCCATTTTTCAATGGATGACCTCTCCCCGTTGGGAGGGTAAATTCTCTATTATGGATTTCTATCTTGCCACTTGCCGGCAAGTAAACTATGGTGGTTATTTGAAAGAAAAGTTACACCTGATTGATATAGGCAAACCGGAAACATTAGCGAAAGCAACAGACTTCTTATACCAAAATGCGAAATAAAGATACTGAAAGAGGCTAAAAAGCCTCTTTCTTGCTATGTAACAAAATATTTAAGTAACTTTGCTTGGATAAACAATCAATATTGTAATACTATACAAATTTTGCTGCATGGAACAGACTTTGGAAAATGGGATAGCTGACAACTTATTGCACAACATCTTTAATGACCTGTCTGTAGGCTTGGAGTTGTATGATAAGGACGGTCTCATGATAGATGTCAATTATTCGCGGTTGAGATCAATGGGGATAAAAGACAAGAAGGATATTCTGGGCTATAATCTATTTAATTACACTAGTTTCTCTGATGAAATCAAAGAACAGGTCAGAAAAGGAGAAACAGTGCGTTTCATGGCAAAATATAATTTTGATGACGTGCGTCATCTTTTTCCTACTAATCTGTCCGGTATAAAATTCTTCGAGATTACTGTTTCTTTCGTACATAATGAAAAGTCGGAAATTACGAATTATATGGTGATTAGTCAGGATGTCACCGAACGTGTTCTGTGGCAAAACAAATATGATAATCTTTACGAAGAAGCGGTGCGCTCAAAAAAAGAACTCCTTGAGAGCGAACAAAGAATGATCCAATTGATTCGTCAGAATGAGTTGGTATTGAACAATATTAATTCGGGATTGGCATATATTGCGAACGATTATATCGTACAATGGGAGAATATCTCGCTTTGTAGTAAAAGCCTTTCTTATGAGGCTTACAAAAAAGGGGAGCTTTGCTATCTGACGGCCCATAATCGCACCACTCCTTGTGAGAACTGTGTGATGCAACGTGCCCGGAGATCCGGTCAGGTAGAGTCTATCTTGTTTAATCTGGATAACAAGCATGTCATAGAAGTTTTTGCTACTCCCATATTTAATGAACAGGGAGATGTTGACGGTGTCGTGATTCGCGTAGATGATGTTACCGAGCGACAGCACATGATAGGTGAACTTGAAACGGCAAGAAGTCGTGCTGAACAATCCGATAAGTTGAAATCCGCCTTTCTGGCAAATATGAGCCACGAAATCCGTACACCGTTAAATGCTATCGTTGGTTTTTCCGATTTATTGATGGTGACGGAAGATCAAGAAGAAAAAGAAGAATTTATTCAGATTATCAATGCCAACAATGAGTTGCTTTTGAAACTGATTAACGACATACTGGATCTTTCGAAAATAGAAGCCGGCTCGGTAGAACTGAAATACGAAGATTTTGATTTGGCTGTTTATTTCAACGAATTAGCTGCTTCGATGCATCGTCGTGTAGTAAATCCGCAGGTTCGGTTAGTTCCCGTGAATCCTTATGAAACCTGTACCGTTCGTTTGGATAAAAACCGGTTAGCGCAGATTCTCACTAACTTTGTAACTAATGCTATCAAATATACCTCCAAAGGAACTATTGAAATGGGGTATGAAAAGATAGACGGAGATATTCGTCTTTACGTTCGCGATACAGGTATTGGTATACCGGAAGATAAAAAAGACAAGGTATTCCATCGTTTTGAGAAACTGGATGAATTTGCACAGGGAACCGGACTGGGACTGTCTATTTGTAAAGCCATCGTTGAGGCTTGCAGGGGAGAGATAGGCTTTGAGTCGGAATTTGATAAAGGGTCTTTATTTTGGGCGGTTTTGCCATGCCAGTTCGATTCGGTTGACAGCGAGCCGACTTCTTCACGTCGGAATAATGAGAAGGATGCAGATAATGAAAACGTTCTTGACTCCGAAGAAACAAAGAAAGTACCTAAAAGAGTGCTGGTCGTTGAAGATATTCAAAGTAACTTCTTTTTGGTATCTTCTAT
>ERZ773276.1699-NODE-1699-length-15816-cov-6.368885_pt1 | contig 15816 bp, 15 predicted proteins | sample MGYA00511386_ERZ773276 | MGnify/ENA primary metagenome ERZ773276 (study PRJEB29015, sample SAMEA2737778) | human gut metagenome | biome: human gut; feature: human-associated habitat; material: faeces | place: China | collected 2012 ...
TCCTCTTTCGGCCATCCTGCCCTGAAGTCGATCACGGGATAACACAAGATCATGGCTTGTACCTGCATTTGTTTCTGGCTGTATCCTGTCTTTTTTATAAACCAGTCCTGCTGATAAAATCCGCTGTAAAGCGCACACAGATTTCCGCCTGCCGAACATCCCAGGATCGTGATCTGCTCTCCGTCCACATTCCATACCTCCTGATGTTCCTTCACATATGCAACCGCTTTCGCAAGATCCATCTGCGGATATGGAAGAAGACCTTTCGTTTCATTCTCTTCCAGGACTGCATATTCCAGAATAAATGCCTGATACCCTCTTTTCAAAAATTCCAATGCGATCGGCTCGCTCTCTCTGTCTGACTGATATTCATATCCGCCGCCCGGACAAATGATCACTGCCGGACGCCGCCGCGCAGGGACTCCTTCCAGATTGTTCTGCACGTAGGTTGTCAGAATTGTATCCCTTGTTCCGTATCCACTGTTTCCAAGATTGATTTTTTCATGCAGCATAGGTATTTCTCTCCTTTTTTCTCTTCTGCAAACATTATAGACACATCTTTCTGTTTCTGACAACCATTTTTGTTATCCCCTCGGCCAAACTCTTTATAAAATAGACATGAACCACTCAACTGTCTTTGGATCATAGTGGGAGAAGAATAAGCTCTCACCGCCGTCCAGTACTTCAATGGCAGCCATATCTTCCGCGGTCAGTGTAAAATCAAACACATCGATGTTCTGTTTCATTCTTTCTTTGTGAACAGATTTCGGGATGACTACAACGTCACTCTGCAGCAGAAATCGAAGGGCAGTCTGCGCTGCTGGAATACATGAGTTTCAACCTGATTGACCGCAGGCTTGATTTCTGAAAAATATTCAAGATCAAGATATCTGTCCGGACCAAAATTGGATACACCTATGGCACGTATTTTTCCGGCTTTATAAAATTCTTCCATTGCACGATAAGTTCCATAATAATCGCCGAACGGCTGATGGATCAGAAGCAGATCCAGATAATCGGTACGCAGTTTTTTCAGAGACTCTTCAATAGAAGCTTTTGCTTTTTCATATCCTGCATTTGTAATCCATACTTTTGTTGTACGGCATCTTTCTCTCAAACCTCTCTGCTGTTTTAGATTGAAATCAAAGCATAGAGATCTTCCGATATGCTATAAGAATAAAAGATGCGGTATCGTTCCGCTTAGAAAACCAGAATTTTATGCTTTTCTGCATTATAACATGATTATTTAAAAAGAGAAAGTTGAAATTCATTTTTCCCCTTGAAAACTCCATCGTTTCTTATTACGTAAAAAGAGAGGAAGATTCCTCCCCCTCTCTCAAATATGGATTCTCTATTTATCTTCTGATCATCATTGCTTCATAAGGTCTGAGCACTCCAGTCTCTCCTTTTTCCTTATAATTCCAGATCAGTACCTCTCCGTCTTTCCATTCACTCAAAAGATCGCACGCTGCCGGTGTTTCACTGAAATTTGCACATACCAGGACTTCTGTATCGCCTTCTTTTCTTATATAGGCAAACACCTGCGGATCCTCTTCCATCAAAAGTGTAAACTCTCCATTTACAAACACGGAATGTTCTTTTCTCAGCCGGATCAGCTTCTGATAATAGTAGAATACAGAATCGGGATCGGATAGTTCCGACTCGGCATTGATCTTCGTATAATTCGGATTCACTTCCAACCATGGGGTTCCCTTTGTAAATCCTGCATTCACCTCACCACTCCACTGCATCGGCGTTCTTGCATTGTCCCTGCCCTTTGCATAAATGGAGTTCATGATTTCTTCCTTGCTATATCCTTCATCCAGACGCTCTTTGTACATATTCAGTGTCTCAATATCCTGATACTGGCTGATATCTGCAAAGCGCACATTTGTCATACCCAGTTCTTCTCCCTGATAGATATAAGGAGTTCCCTGCATTCCATGCAGCAAGGTAGCAAGCATCTTTGCAGATTCCACGCGGTATTTCTGATCATTTCCCCAACGGGACACGATTCTTGGCAGATCGTGATTGTTCCAGAACAGACTGTTCCATCCTTTTTCTTCCAGTCCCGTCTGCCATTTTTCAAAGATCTGCTTCAGTTGCGGCAGCGTATACGGTTTCGGATCCCAGTTTCCACTTCGGATGCCGTCGATTCCCATCAGTTCAAACTGAAAAATCATACTGAGCTCCTGGCTTTCCGGATCAGAATACTGCTGTGCCATTTCTACCGTAGCACCTCCGGTTTCCCCCACTGTCAGGATCTGTTCTGATTTTCCATACGTATTCTGATTCATTTCCATTAAGTATGTATGAATCTGCTCCGAATGAGTATCATTTCCTCCATGTCCATCTTTTACAATATTGTCAATTGCATCCAGCCGGAAACCACGGATCCCTTTATCCATCCAGAACTGGATCATCCGGTACAGCTCTTTCCGAAGCGACGGATTTTTCCAGTTCAGATCCGGCTGCATTACACTGAAACTGTGATAATAATATTCCTGAACCTCCGGCACCCATTCCCAAGTGCTTCCTCCAAAGAATGCTCCGCCGCCTTCTGGCGGCTGCTCCTTCGTTCCTTCCTTCCAGATGTAAAAATCATGGTATTTACTGTTTCGATCCTTTCTGGCTTCCAGGAACCATGGGTGCAGATGGGAACTATGATTTAAAACAAGATCCATCATGACCACAATTTCCCGCTTTTCACAGGCTGCGATCAGTTCTTCCAGCTCTTCCATTGTGCCCGCTTCTTCCATTACTTTATAATAGTCACTGACATCATATCCATTGTCGTAATTAGGAGAATCGTTAAAAGGCGAAAGCCAGATGGCTCCAACACCAAGCTCCTGCAGATAGTCCAGCTTCTGCAGAATCCCTCCAAAATCGCCGATGCCGTCTCCGTTGCTGTCACAGAAGCTTCTGGTGTAAATCTGATATACGGTTAAGCTATGCCACCACTCTCTTTTCATTTTCTGTCCTCTCTTTCTTTTTTCCTATAAGAGCAGTATAATGATATTATCTTATATTTTCTAACCTGATTTTCGTATTTAATGAAAGGATTTTGACTTTTATGAAAAAAGAACGTTCAAAAGAGCTCTTTTCTCCTGAATCTTGTTCCCCTGTTCTTTCTGGCGGAATCCGGGATTTTACCGTGCATGGAACCGAACCTGTTCCGCTCCATATCTATCATCAGGATTATGCGCATGGCGGGCTCTCTGTTCCTTTTCACTGGCATAAAGAATTAGAATGGATCTGGGTTGAAAAAGGTACTCTCACTCTGACACTGAAAACTGAAACCCGGACAATTTCCGAAGGTACTTTTCTTTTCATCAACAGTCACGAACTGCATCAGCTCTGCAGCATTGGAACTACCCCTTCGGTTCACCATGCCCTTGTATTTCTTCCAGAAATTCTCTCATGTGCCTATCTGGATTCCTGTGAAGCAGACTGGATTCGTCCGCTGCTCTCTCATCAACTGCTTCTTCCGGCTTTTCCATTGGAAGAGCTTTCTGCTGCTGAAGCCTCCTCTCAGACACAGAAAACATTTGTACTGACATTATCTGAGCTTTTCCAGGAAATCCTGTATGCATACGATACCAAACCCATCGGCTGGTTTCTTCTGATCAAAAGTGACATGTATCGGATTCTTGCACTTCTGGCGCAATACCAGCTTTTTCTTCATCCGGAACCCCTCTGCACTCGTAAAAAAGAAAGATCTGATCAGTGTAAAAAACTCTTACGTTATATTCAGGATAACTATGATTCTAAAATCCGTCTTTCAGATCTTGCTGCTATACTCAATATGAATCCACAATATTTTTGTCGTTTCTTCAAAACGCACTTTCACACAACGCCTATTTCCTATATCAACCAGTACCGCGTAACCCAAGCCGCAGATCTTCTTACCGGCAGCTCGCTTTCTATCTTGGAAATTGCTCTGCATACCGGATTTGAAAGCCCCAGCTATTTTGCCAGCATTTTCCGCCGGACTTTTGGTATGTCACCGGAAGAATATCGAAAAGCCATGCCCTGACCCGGCAAATTTTTTCCTTCTGAATGCACGACAACACAAATCTCAAAAATTTTTGATTTTTTTTCAAAAAACACTTGCCAAACTCGTTTTCTTATGATAATATACTACTTGTCGCTGAGCAAAAATCACGGCAGACAAATCAAAAACTTCGGCTCCGTGGTCAAGCGGTTAAGACATCGCCCTTTCACGGCGGTAACACGGGTTCGATTCCCGTCGGAGTCATTAAAAATATTATATGGCGACATAGCCAAGCGGTAAGGCACGGGTCTGCAACACCCTTATCATCGGTTCGATTCCGATTGTCGCCTCTGAAAATAGAAGGCTTTAGGTTTTTCCTAAAGTCTTTTGTTGTATTCGTAATTAGAAAGAAACAAAAAAGGCAATAAAAAGTAAAAATTTACAAAAATTGACTTTTTAAAATCTATTTTTTGTGATATTCTAGTATATATTCTAAATATTATTATGTTGGAGAGGCAGCAGAAGATTCTGCTCAAGAGGGTAGTGTTATGGCCAATAAGAACAAAAAATCACCTGTAAAAGGTGTAAGATCACAAAGGTCAAAAAAAGTTCCGAAACAGACAATGGTTCAAAAAAAGGAACAGCAGAAAGGCGTACTGTTTAGTATACGTGCGAAGATTTTTTTATGTTTTCTGGTTCCGATCCTGTTTTTGATTTTGGTTGGGGTATTTTCTTATAAAAAAGCAGCTGCCGGTATGTATGATACATTCCGGGATTCAAATGAACAGACAATCAATATGGCAAACCAGTATATTGATGTAAGTAACTCTTTTATTGAGGCAGAGGCATTAAAGTATGCATTTCAGTCAGATCTTGGGAAATATATGATAGGTCTGTATGAGACTGATTCCACGCGGAAAAAATCTGTTATTAACAGTGTGGGATCAAGTATCCGTGCATCTCAGGCAGGAAACGAATTTATCAGCAATATACATATTGTGACAATTGAAGATATCCAGATGTTATCCACAAGGGCAGGCGGAAATGTAATGGGTATCTACAAAGAGTATAAGGATGAAATGCTTGGATATTCTGATAATGGAAAAAAATTACCAGAATGGGTTGATTATCATAAGACTTTAGACGAAACCCTTGGTTTAAAACAGTCAGATTATATTATGGCATATCAGACGACACCACAGTCTGGTAAAGGATTTATCGTTATTGATGTCAAGGCATCTGCAATCCAGCAGTTCTTAGACAGCCTCGATATGGGAGATGGCAGTATTATTGGGTTTGTGACACAGTCGGGAAGAGAGATTATTTCAGAAAAACTTCCGGATGGTCAGGAAAGTACAAGAGCAGATGGAGAAACTGTATTTTACGGACAGGATTTCTTTAATAATATTGAAGATCAGCAGACCACGAAAGAAGTCAGCATAAATGGAAAAAGTTATCTGTTCTTTTACAGTAGGATGGAGCGTACAAATGCTGCTGTATGTGCACTTGTACCAATGGAGATCGTTAATGGACAGGCAGATGATATCCGCAATGTGACGATTGCAGTCGTACTGATTGCGTGCGTTGTTGCAGTGCTGATTGGTATTATCATCAGTACCGGAATCCAGAAAAATATGAAACGCATTTCCGGCAGACTTGAAGAGGTTGCAGAGGGAAATCTTACAACAAAAGTCAGCGTAAAAGGTCATGATGAATTTAATAACCTTGCAGTGGTTGCAAATCATATGATTAATAATAATAAAAAGCTTGTCCAAAAGGTAAGCGGAGCAACCGATACATTAGAGTCATCGGCACAGGAAGTACGTCAGGCATCGAATGTTATGAAAGATTATTCCGTGAATATCATTCAGGCAATTGATGAGATCAATGATGGCATTACAAAACAGTCCGAACATGCAGAGGAATGTGTAAGAAAAACAGATACGCTTTCCGAAGAAATCCAGAATGTCAGCAGTATTGTAGGTCAGGTTGAAGGATTGGTTTCTGAAGCTGAAAATATGATCAATCATGGTATGCAGATGGTTCAGACTCTGGGCGAACGAGCAACAAAGACAACAGATGTAACAATCAAAGTTGAAACCAGTATTGAGGAGCTCAAAAAAGAATCTGAGATTATCAACGAGTTTGTAGAGACAATTACAGATATTTCAGAACAGACAAATCTGCTTTCCTTAAATGCTTCCATCGAAGCTGCAAGAGCAGGAGAAGCAGGAAGAGGATTTGCAGTGGTTGCAGAGGAAATCAGGAAACTTGCAGATCATTCTGCAGAGGCAGCCGGAGAAATTCAGAACAATGTAACTCATATCACAGATCAGACTGTAAACAGTGTAGAAAATGCAAAACAGGCACGGGATATGGTTGCACTTCAGACAGAGGCAGTGCAGGAAGTAGTTGGAGTGTTTGATGATATGAACCAATGCATGCAGAAACTGTTTGATGCGTTAAAAGAAATCGTATCCAGTACAGAGCAGGCAGATAAAGAGCGTGAAGATACTCTGGCAGCAGTAAAGAATATTTCGGATATTATTGCAGAAACAGCAGAGGGAACAAAACTGGTTCAGAGTGTTGCTGCAAAACTGCAGGAGAATGTAGATACCATGAATCAGACGGCTCAGTCACTGGGTGATAATATGAATGATCTGAAATCGGAGATTTCTGTATTTAAAACAGAATAATAAATAAGTAGAACATCAATTAAAAAGGTCAAATGACAAAGTGAATTCCGGTTTGTCAAAGTAAATGTCTGGTTGATCCCTGTCCGCATGTCGGACGGGGATTTTCCTGTTTTTTTTGCCTTAGTAAATTCCACCCGTATGAGTAGGCCTATGCAGCTGTGTCCCGGTTTGTCATGTCAGTTAAAAGAATTCATCTTTGGAGAGAAAGCAGTGGTGCTGTTCATCCCAAAGAAGCTCTGTGTCAGAGCCTTTCCAGTAGTCCCATGGACCGTTGGAATAGCCAAATCTGATGCGAAAAGCCTGCAGGTAGTTCAGGGGTATTCCGTCAGAATTCATGTAGTTCCATGGATTTGATTCGACTTCATTGCCTTTATGAACCCACTTTCGGAGACACCGTCGTTCTCTTAGCGTCATGGGAACGGCTTCTTCCATCTCCTGTAAGGCGACTAAATTAACCTGGTAATCAATGGAATCCTTATCTACTCTCATGGCTGCCCTCCTTGTGAAAAATGGATCGATTGAGTGTCACGTCTTGGGGAGGAACTTTGTGGCACCCAAGAAGATCCAGAATCTCCTGTCCATAGAGAAAAGAAAATACATCATAAGGGCATTTATTTCCCAGACTTTCCCGGCTGTAAGAGTTGATATGATCCATCATGAGACGGATATCCTCCTGCGAATAGGGAGCAAGGTCAGTTCTTTTCGGAAGAAAACAGCGTATAAATTCATGGTTACGTTCCGCAGAGCCCTTTTGATAAGGAGCGCTCGGATCACAATAAAAAATACGGGAGCGCAGATTTCCCTGCCGGTCGTATTCGATTGCTTTCGGATTTGAAAATTCGGTGCCGTTATCTGCAAGACAGACTTTAAACAGTGAGCAGAAACGGTCCGGACGCAGTTCAAAGTAAAGCCGTTCAAAGATATCGATCACGGACTGGGAATCATTGTGATCACGGAGAAAAGCAAGCATAAGTTCTGCTTTTACGAAGTGAATGGTAAGAAGGACCTTGTTGCCCTTTTTCCCTTCCACAGGATCCAGCTGGGTGATAGCGAGATCAGGATATTCCAGAAGATATCCCTTAAAGTCCTCGTAAGTGCGTCCAATCCGGCAGGCTTTGTCGACTTTCAGGTGGCACTCCACTTTGCGCGCACTGTAGCGTACTTTCCTTGGAAGATCGATATTCATGGCTGAGATGATGCGTGCATCGATCAGCCGGTAAATGGTTCTTTCACTTACCGTAAGATAATCCGCATTGGTTGCGCAGATGTGATGTGGAGACTGGTTTTGACGGATCAGAGGAGAAATGAATTCATCAAGATAACGGATCTCATCTTCGGAATAAGAAAGACCGGTGCGGGATTCCGAAAGAATATCACGGTATTCCCGGTGGGCAAAGTCAGCTATATATAGCCGTTTTTCCAGACTACATACAGAGCGTTTTCCACAGCCGTTACAGACATAGGGCGGCTTTAGAAGACGTCTGCAGGTTTTTTTTTCGAAATCCTTACAGAAAGCATTGCACATGGAACAGCGCCTGCATAAGGTATACTTTCTGGAAGCATGGCATTCTGTGCAGATATGGGATTTCAGACAGGAAACACGTTTGACGCAAGCGTTATAGGTAAGATGATAAGCCCCCACTTTACGGTACTGGAGATGGTTTCGAACCTCCTTTGAAATTGTAATAGGTCATCAGCAGATCGTTCAGCATGGGCGGCTGCGGCTTGGAGAGTTCTTCCTTAACCGCTTTCAGCCATTTCAGCAAAGAGGCGATTTTATTCTTTGCTTCCCGCAGCATGGCGTTGGTTTTGCGAACCCAGCGGTTGAAGTCGCCCTTGTCGGTACGGATGCCCTTCGCTTCCATCGCGCGGACAGGCGGTCCCTCGTGGACGGTAGGAATCTGCTCGATGCCTTGCCGCTCATAGCTGCGGTGGTCGATCCGGCAATCCAAACCTTTCTCCGCAAACTTCTGATTGCACAGATCAGCCCACGCCTGCCGCCATTCTTCCAACGTCTCTGGCTTGCCCCAATCGGTGGTTGGCACAGCGTTGAACACATAGTTTCCTGCTTCGTCCCGGATGCGATCCCCATGCTCGTCCAGCAGATATTCCCGCCGCTGCTTGTTGCCCCATCTGCCGTGTTCGTCCAAAGGACGAATGGGACACATGACATGAAAGTGCGGATTGGAAATGCTGGCGTCCTCTTTGTCTGGCGAGTGAACGGCAAAGTCCACCATCATGCCCCGGCTCACAAAATTCTCCAACAAAAATTGCCTTGCCAGAGCGATGTTCTCCTGCATGGAAAACTCGTTCTGCAAGGCAATGTCAAAGCTGTACGCAAGCTGCGCTTTCTTTCCGCGCTCGGCTTTCTCCACGGCGTTCCAGAGTGTTTCATGGTCTGCATACTCTGGCGGCGCATGGGACGGCAGCAGGATTTCCGAGCAGATCACGCCGCCTTTGCGGGTGTAGTCGCTGATCTCGACGTAGTATTCGCTGTGCAGCTTTTCCCCGGCACGGTAGGCGGCAGACGCAATAGCGGATTGCCCTGCGCCGCGCTTGATCTGCGTTACATGAAAATGGAATAGCGCGATACTCAGCACCCCTCTTTCTGTTCAGTCCGGTTGTGTTCGTTGACCGCTTCCATGAGCAGACATTTGACCTCCGGCAGGTCAAATGTCTTTTCGGCAAAGGCATAAAACTCAGCGCGTGTCAACAGCTTCGTCAGCGGAGCGATGCTTTCCATATCCGCACTGCGGACGATCAGGTTGTGTGCGCGTTTGGTTCGGTCGCCGCGCTCATAGTAGGCGATTCGGTTTTCCAGACGCTGCTTCTTGTGCTGCTCCTGTGCAAGCTGCTGCTCAATTTTTTCTTTCTCGGCATTCAGCTCGGCAAGGTTTTTCTGTTTAGGCATTGTGTGACCTCCTTCAAAATTAGTGAAATAGTTGTTCAGACTTTGCGGCGGAAATTGTCTGCGTCAGCAGATTGTTTCCGCTGCGAAGTGGGCAGGGATAGATGCGCAAGCATCGCAAGGGGTGCAGCCACTTGTACGGAGCAACGCGACGCAAAACAGCCCGGACACGCAACTGTCTGGGCGATAGGCTCCGCAGGACGCACATACTCCCGTCAGGAGAGTATAGAAGTGCGCCCTTAGTCCCGGTGGGACTTTCGGGATATTCTCGGTTCGTCAGCTTTTCTTTCGCTGCCAGACGATCTCATACCCCAGCGTATCGGCAAGCTGAACGGCTTCAACATAGCGCAGGGACTCCCGTTGGAGCTTATTGGATAGGTTGGATACGCTGTCAGACCAGCCGTGTTCGTCATGCAACAGATCGACCACCTCCTGCATGGTCATTCCCTGACGGACGATGTACGACTTGCTCTCATTTCTCAGATTGGATTTCATCAATTTTTACCTCCATAATTTCGTGTAGTGTGGTTTCGTATCGGTGATGCTGGTGTGCGGGGAGATGAAAAATCTGCCATGCCGCAAATCCGCCCAAATTTCCGTTTGTGATGCCCTGTACGCAGCAGCCCCCTATCGGCTTCATCGTTCTGCGAGAGGTCATGCGGAACGGCAGGATATGCCGCAGTCCGGTGCAGCAGCTTCACGCTTTGGTAAATCACCGGGCGGTGCATTGCATTCGGCTTGCGGTGAAAATTTCCATGAATTTCACAAGGATTGACTTCAATGTGCCGTTTTTGGCATCCTACCGGCACTCTGTAGATAGCGGAATTACGGCATTTTGCTGTGTACATACGTACCGGCGGTGCAGGGCAGGCAGCATTTCACGGCATGGGCAGACTTGTTCACGATTGGGTGCGCGTCAGCTTTCCGGTACATACGTACATAGCGATTTGCCCCAATTCTCAGATATACGGGGACTGATCAGCGGCTCGATGCCCAGATACCCCCACACTCTGCGCCCGGTGGCATTCGTGACGGTGTTCGTATGCTCCAGATTGTACGTTTTTAGATTCCGCATCAGAAAATCACTGAACGAGCGCTGCCGAATGGGTGTCAGCCCATTCTCATCACACCAGATTCCATAAATGGCATACAGCTCCTTGGAGGTGACGGACATATCCGCTTTCAGCCGTATATAGCCGGTGGACTCCATAAAGTCGATGGCGTTGTTCGCGTCGCGCTTGACATACTCCCGGTTGTTCAGCGTCCGGAGACTTTCCGTGAAACGGAAGTTGTTTGCCGCCAGCCGCTGTAAGCCCTCAAATGCCCAGAGAAAAATGCCCTCGATCTCAAGTTTCATCTTCTCGGCAATGTCGGGATCATCCACACGATCAGCAGGCTTCTCTTTTGTGGTCAGGATCAGTTGACGGCGGTAAAAACCGTTGCTGCGGTCGTAGAGGGATTGCAAATCGCCGTTGGAGAACGCCAGTAGGCGGGCGTACATCCACCCCTGATAGCTCTGGACGCTTTTGCGTTCCAAATCCATCTTGCCCTGTGCGGTAACAATGGATTTGACATAGTTGGTCTGCTTCAGCACCTCCATTTTCATATCGTCATCCACAAGAAGATGAATGTGTTCCAGATCGGCGCGGGCAAACCGGTTGTCGGAAATTTTGGCGATGCTGCCGTCTTTCATATTGCAGCCAAACAGACGCGCCAGCACAGGACCGATCTGCGATTTTCCCTCGCCGCCCTCGCCCTTGAGGATCATCATGCGCTGCCCTTTGGTGCTGGGAATGAGGCAATAGCCGATATACTCCTGAAAGGTTGGGATGTCCTCCGGGTAGAGTAGGTCGGAAAGAAACCGAAGCCAGACAACCGGCTTTCCTGCCTGCGGATTGTAGTCGATGGGAAACCGGCTGCGCACGATCTCAGACCGTCCCGCAAGAAAGCTGCCGTCGATGCGGAGCGTCCCGTTCTGCACATGAATCTCATCCGGCTTCGGCGGGAAGCTCTCTGCATGAGCCGCCAGCTTCATGATCTCCACGATATTGGAAATGGTGCGCGGAATGTTCTTTGCGGCGTAGCACTCCAACTCGGCGTAGATTTTTTCTTTCAGCAGCAGCGGGTCTGTCAGCCGTCCGTCCGGTGTGAAAAATGCGTTGTCCGCATAGATGAGCTTGTTCTTTGACAGAAATTCCCGGCAAAAAGCCGCCTCATTAACATCCTTGCCATCGAACCATGCTGGAAAATCCAACCCGGCATACTTCTTGTTCACGCTGCATCCCTCCCATTGATTTTTTCCTTGAGCTTGTCCAACCGACCGTCTACAAGCAGATAATTGACAACTTCGGCACGTTCATAGGAATCCCCGAAAGCAAGAATATCCAAGTAATATTCCGCCTCGTCCAGCTTGTGACAGGCTTCCTCAAATCGTTCATCCGGTGCTTCTGCTGGTGATTGCAGCGCATACTGCATCTTCCAACTCCGCAGGACGCGGGCGTAATCGGACAAAACAGAAACGCACAGCCGCTCGTTTTCCATGAGCTGCTGTGCTTCTGCTTTCTGTCTGCGTTTTTCAAGAACTTCCTTTGTCGGCGGCTGGTTTGCATCAACGCCGAAGTCTGCCGCAAGACGCTGGGCGGCTTCGTAAAGCGGCAGATCAAAAAAGTTCGCGGCAAAGTCGATCACATCCCCATGTGCGCCGCAGGCAAAACAATAAAAGTGGTCGTCTGCCACATACAGGCTGGGATGCCGGTCGTTGTGAAACGGGCAGAGGGCTTTGCCCTGCCGGTTGATAGATACCCCGTACCGTTCCGCAGCTTCCCGACAGTTCACACCATATTTGACGTTTTGAAAAAGGTTCATGCTGTATCCTCCGTAAAATAGATTCAAGAGGCTGTTTCTTCACCTCTCTGTCTGTTTTATGTTCAGATTCTTTGCGGACAGGCGGATGGCATGACAAGTTCATTTCAAAAAACATGACAGGAGGAAGCGCATGGCTACACCAATCATTGACCACAATCTGCTGACGCTGGACTACTGGCAGGACAGTGTGACCTACGAGGGCAAAACCGTACCCGGCGGCACCATTGGCTGTGAAGCTCTGAACATCCCGGATACGCTGAGGGAAAAGCTGGCACAGGCAAGTATTCCCTTGCAGAAGATCGTCGCGGCAATCAAAGAGAACAATCTGACTGCCGAGTTGCTTCGTCCTGCCAAGGGCAGTGTTCTGCATATGATACAGCTTGCGAAGGATACACCGCCGTTTTCCCGTGCCGACGCTGCTTATTACAACGGGCGTGTGGAGCATATCTTCTCGGAGGAAGGGATTCAGAATACCCTTGCCTATGTGCAGGCTGCCGCCGTGGTTGGGCTGCTGGCCACCTTCAACGAACAGTTCAGGCAGGGCGTTGGCATAACGAAGATCATCACCCTTGCGGAGGAACTCCCCGCCACCATTCGCAACTACAAAAGTGGTATGACGGCGTTTGCAGACGAGCTGCATAAGGGGAAGCGGACTCCGGACGGCTATGCGCAGGTGTTTGGCAGGATATTCTCCGGACAGCCGAAGCTGTCGCTGGATGACAAGTCATGGCAGGCATTTTCCAACACAACAATTCAATATGTATCTTCCGTCCGCTCCGCGCAAGACGCGCCGCAGCTCATGCGCCGGATGCACTATATGTCTTTTGTGTCTATGTTCCGCTCCGATCTGTACGAGGGTCTATGCGTCGGACACGCGCCGAGAAAATGCGCCGTCTGCGGGAAATGGTTCCTGACTACCGACGCAAGATATGCCAAGTACTGTGACGGTCTGGCTCCCGGAGACAAACGCGGGCGCACCTGCCGTCAAGTCGGGAATCTTCGTGGACGGGAGCAGCGGGAGCTTGCCGCCGACCATCCTATCAAGAAAATCTATACAAAGCGGTTTAACACGATCACGCAGTATCTTGGCCGCGGTACGCTGGACGAGCAGACCGCCGCCGCAATGAAAGCACTGGCAAAAAGCAAGCTGGAAAAGGCCCTGCAAGACAGTGGCTATGCGCAGGGCGGCTATGCCGCCGAGATGGAGCAGGCGGCTCTGCTGGCGGAAGTGAAAGAAACGATAGAGCGGTAATGGAACGCCATAGCGGTGGGAGGTGCAGACATGGAGGATAACCGTGACAAACTGATACCGGCACAGCTTGCGGGCTACACATGGGAGCTGTCCGGAAAAGAGATTTATCCTACTTTTCCTTCTTCCTGCACCACTTTGAAAAGCAGCTGAATGGCGTGATCTACCGTTTTCTTACCCGCAACGGATATGACCGCTATGACCCGGCGCGGTTTCTGGACTACAAGCTGGAAGTTTTGCAAATGCTGCTATACTGTCTGCCAAAGTTCGACCCGGAGCAGAAAACGGAGTTTTTGAAATATGCGAAGCACTATATCCGGGACGGACTGCTGTTCTGCCGCATGATAGGCGAAGCCGGTTCCTTTGCCAGTCTTGCAGAGTACCGACGTGTACGCCAGATCGGCGCAATCTATAACAATTCGGGTAAGAGACGCGCGGAGGTAGTTTCCGCGTTTGCCGCTCAAAGCGGGTACAAGGACGATAGCGTATCCGCAGATGAGCTGCTGACCATTGCCCAGCGCAACCGCAGCATTGTTTCCCTCTACCGCACGGAGCAGGACGAGGACGGCGAAGAAACCGGCGAGGATGTGACGCGCGACGATAGCTGGAACTACGCCGAAATCCTATGGAACGGAATACAGGCAAAGGCGGTCACGGCAGCGTTTGAGCAGCTTTCCTACAAAGAGCAATGGTATCTGGAAAAGCGGAACGCCATCTGCATGACCTGCGGGTGCGTCAGCCCCTTGTCCACGCAGTCCACCTTTGAAGATTTAGCGGTGGATTTTGAAGGAACGACAGCCAGCGGTGCGGAGCGATTCTATCGGCGCACACTGGATAAGCTGCGGCTGAAGCTGCTGGAAAGCGGTGTGATCCATACCGTGACGCTGAAACAGACCGAGCGCCGCAAAAGGAACAAAAAATAGCCGCCGCTGTCTACCTGTATCAGGCGGACAGCGACGGCGAATGGGGCGAAATTCGGTTCGATTTTGAAAACGGCACAGCGGAGGTCGTAAAGCTGGCGGATTGGGATACGATGAAGTCCAACGTTTTCGCAAAAACGGCGCTCCGGTTTGTTCAGAGCTTACCGGAAGCAAGACTGCTGAAAGATGCCGTTGTGCCGTTTGAGATGGGGATTTCGGAAAAACCAGCTCTTCCGACGAGCACGGCAAAAGCAACGAAGATCAATCCCGCACACACAATTTCTCTGCGGCAGACGGAGTGTCGGAAAACAGGTGAAACGATTACCGCCGCTGTCTACGAATATTTGGTGGACAACGACGGCGAATGGGGTGAGATTTCGTTTGATTTTGAGGCAGGAAAAGCAGAGCTTGTCCAGTTGGCAGAGTGGGACACTATGATTAGCAAGGCATTTGCGCAAAAAGCGATTCATCATATTATTGGACATGAAGAAAATCACATTTCAAACATATTACTAATAAGTGATATGTAAAAAGATATTTATATTAAACTGTGGAAGATCCTTCAAAGTGAGCTGAAAAACTTTAGAATCGTGCACTTTTATTGACGAAGAAAAAGAAACAAAGTATAATATCATAAGATACATTTTGATTTGTCACGGAGGAATGTATAAATGGCAGTTAGTTATAAAAAACTATGGAAACTCCTGATCGATTTGGGCATGAAAAAGAAAGACTTACAACAAGCTGCCGGAGTGAGTTCTGCACTAATAGCAAAGTTAGGTCGCAATGAAAATGTATCAACAGATTCTTTGGTGAAGATCTGTTCTGCATTACACTGTGATATTGGCGATATTATGGAAGTCGTAGATCTGTAATATATGCATCTCTTTAGATGATGTGGGCTGCGGTATCTAATTAAAAAACTGTTTCTTTGGGGAGGCAGGGGGCAAATATGAGTTGTGAATTTATCTCTGAATTGAGAAGACTTAGCAAACTTTCAGCCGAAGCGGTGCAAAATCTTGACCACTTTGATCCACTAAAAAAATATATGCATATTACCCGTCATACTGAAATTGATTTTAAACAACTGCTGCTGAAAATTGCAGAAGTTAATCATAAACAGCTCGTTTTGGTGTGTGGCAGTGCAGGAGATGGAAAATCTCATCTTCTGTCCTATCTTAAAT
>ERZ773276.1701-NODE-1701-length-15801-cov-6.517528_pt1 | contig 15801 bp, 12 predicted proteins | sample MGYA00511386_ERZ773276 | MGnify/ENA primary metagenome ERZ773276 (study PRJEB29015, sample SAMEA2737778) | human gut metagenome | biome: human gut; feature: human-associated habitat; material: faeces | place: China | collected 2012 ...
CCCCGTGCCTTTTTCAAAGCGACGATCGATTTTTCGGAGACCCCTCACTCCTCTGCCATATCCCGCCGCAGCTGCGCCAGCACCTGAGGCGTATCCACATCCGTCAGCTCCGGAGCCGGGACCTCCCATAAGAGCAGGTCCTCCTCATGGCGGCGGATCACCTGATTGCCGCCGTGATCCCCCTGCAGAGCCAGCAGCTCCGGGAACAGCCGTGCCGGGAACAGGCAGGGGTTCCCCCGGACACCGTCGTGACCCAGCGCAGCGATGTGCTCCGGATGCTCCCGGTAAAAGTCCACCAGCATCCCCACGCTCTCCCGGCGCAGCAGGGGCTGATCCGCCACCTGAAACAGCGCCGCATCCATCTCCGGCAGCTTTCCCAGCCCCAGCGAGATGGTGTGGCTGATGCCCCAGTCCGGATGCCGGTTGGGCACCGGCACGAAGCCCATGCGGTGGGCCAGCTCCAGTACCTCCGGGTATTGGCTCACCACCACCGTCCGGACGAACCGCTCCGCCGGCACAGCCTCCAGCGCCCGGCGGAACAGCGTCTTGCCCTGCACCTGCACCGCCAGCTTGTTCTCCCCGAAGCGCCGGGCATTTCCCGCCGCCATCACCACGCATCCGATCCGCAGCTGTGCCATGCCGCTCCCTCCTTTGTCCCGTCATTTTCTTACAGTATACCCGGAAATGCCCATTCCAGTCAACCACCGTTATCCTATAATTAGTATTACGAAAAGGACTATGCAAATGACAAATTTTGTGCTATGATATCTTAAATTTATAGGTACTTTTGCCGGTAACTCCGGCTATCGCAGCGACGCTGACATAAGGAGGAACACTACATGGCTGAAGTAGGAAAAGCCGAGGTGCGGGTAGACGCCTTTGACAAGGCCACCGGCCGCACCAAATACTACGAGGACCTCATGCCCCGTGATGCACTGTATGTCCGCATCAAGCACGCCACTATCGCCCACGGCTTCGTCAAGTCGGTGGACACCTCGGCGGCGGAGCAGATCCCCGGCGTGGTGAAGGTGCTGACCTGTTTCGACGTGCCGGAGCACCCGTTCCCCACGGCGGGCCACCCCTGGTCCATGGACCCCGGCCATCAGGATGTGGCGGACCGCCACCTGCTGAACCGGCACGTCCGCTACTATGGCGACGACGTGGCGGTGGTCATTGCAGAAAACGAGGTGGCCGCCATGCAGGGCGTCCGGGCGCTGCAGGTGGAATACGAGGAGCTGCCCTTCGTGCTGGATGTGCAAAAGGCCATGGAGCCCGGCGCTCCCCAGCTCCACGAGGCATACCCCAACAACATCCTCAAGCATACCGATATGAAGACGGGCGACTATCAGGCCGCCATTCGGGAGCCGGGCCTCATTAAGGTGGAGGGCTGGTATGAGACGCCCACGGTGCAGCATTGCCACATCGAAAGCCACGGCTGCTTCGCCTATGAGGAGAACGGACGCATCACGGTGGTATCCTCTACCCAGATCCCCCATATTATCCGCCGTGTGGTGGGACAGGCGCTGGGCCGCCCGTGGAGCGATATCCGGGTGGTGAAGCCCTATATCGGCGGCGGCTTCGGCAATAAGCAGGACGCCCTCTATGAACCCCTGTGCGCTTGGTGCTCCACGCAGGTCCACGGCCGCTGCGTCCGGGTGGACTGCTCCCGTGAGGAGACCTTCGTCTCCAACCGTGTGCGCCACGCCATCCGCTTCCACATCGTCTCGTGGCTCCGCAAGGACGGCACCTTCGCCGCCCGGAAGGTGGAGCTCTACTCCAATCAGGGATCCTATGCCTCCCACGGCCACAGCATCGTGGCCAAGGCCATGGGCTCCTTCTCCCAGCACTATCCCTGTGACAACATGGAGTGCGATGCGTGGACGGTGTTCACCAACCGCCCCGCCGCCGGAGCCATGCGTGGCTACGGAATGCCTCAGGCTTCCTTTGCCGACGAGTCCAACGTGGACGAGTGCGCCAAGGCCGTGGGTATGGACCCGCTGGCCTTCCGGATGCAGAACCTCATGCCCAAGGGCTTCGAGGACAGCTTCTCCCACAACGTCAACTATGAGGATTCCTTCCGCCAGTGCCTGGAGGTTGGTAAGAAGTACATCGACTACGACCGCAAAAAGGCGGAGTTCGCCAAGGAGACCGGCCCCATCCGCCACGGCATCGGCGTGGCCACCTTCTGGTATAACACCGCCGTCTATCCCATCTCGTTGGAGACGTCCTCCAATCGGATGCTGCTGAATCTGGACGGCAGCGTCACCATGCAGTGCGGCGAGACGGAGATCGGTCAGGGCGCCGATACCGCCTATGCCCAGATGACCTCCGACGTGGTGGGTCTGGGCGATTACCGTAAGGTCCATGTGGTGTCCTGTCAGGATACCGACATCACGCCTACGGGCTTGGGTGCTTATGCCTCCCGCCAGACGTATGTGGCGGGCTTCTCCATCCGCCAGACGGGCCTGATGCTGAAGGAGAAGATTCTGGATTATGCCTCCAAGCTCACCCGTCAGGCGGTGTACAACATGGATATCGTGGACGGCAATATCGTCCGCAACACCGACGGCAAGGTGCTCATGAGCCTGTCGGAGCTGGCCATGCACGCCCAGTATGACCCCGCCGACTCCCAGCACATCACCGCCGAGAGTACTTATACCATCCGCAACAACGCCTATTCCTTCGGCTGCACCTTTGCCGTGGTGGAGGTGGACATCCCCATGTGCAAGGTGACACTTCAGGAGATCATCAATGTCCACGACTGCGGCAAGCTGGTAAACCCGGCGCTGGCAGAGGCGCAGGTCCACGGCGGTATGTCCATGGCCATCGGCTACGGCCTGTCAGAGCAGCTGCTGTTCGACGAAAAGACCGGCCGGCCTCTGAACAATAACCTGCTGGACTACAAGCTCTCCACCATCATGGACCACCCCCATCTGGAGGCACAGTTCGTGGAGAACGCCGAGCCCACCAGCGTCTTCGGCACCAAGGCCTTGGGCGAGCCCCCGGCCTGCTCCGGTGCGCCCGCCATCCGCAACGCCATCTACAACGCCACCGGCGTCGCCATCGACACCGTTCCCATCACCCCGCACGTTCTGTACGCCGAGTTCAGCAAGGCGGGGCTCATCCACGACAGCTGGAAGGAGGAGAAGTGAGCCATGTATGACATGAAAGCACTCTATGAGGCGGAAAGCGTCGAAAACGCCGTCGCCCTCCGCTTGGAGCATCCCGAGGCGCAGATCATCGCCGGCGGCAGCGACGTGCTCGTGCAGATGCGCGAGGGTAAACGCGCCGGAAAGGAGCTCATCTCGATCTACGGTCTCGACGAGCTGCGCGGCGTGAGCATCGACGAGGAGGAAAACATCCGCATCGGCTCGCTCTCGAGCTTTTCCCACATCACGCGTGACCCCATCATTCAGAAATATATCAACGTTCTCGGCGAGGCGGTCGACATGGTCGGCGGCCCGCAGATCCGAAACATCGGCACCATCGGCGGCAACACCTGCAACGGCGTGACGAGCGCGGACTCCGCCTCCACACTGCATGCGTGGGAGGCCATCGTGGAGCTGACGGGGAAGGACGGCATCCGCCGCCTGCCCATCAAAGACTTTTACATCAAGGCCGGTCAGGTCGACATCCGCGTGGAGGATGGCGAGATCCAGACCGCCATCCTCATCCCAAAGGCGAGCTACGAAAACTGCTATGGCTACTACATCAAGTACGCCATGAGAAACGCGATGGACATCGCGACGCTCGGGTGCAGCGTGAACGTGCGCCTGTCGCCCGACAAGCAGACTATTGAGCGCGCCCGCATCGCCTACGGCGTTGCCGGTCCTGTGCCGATGCGCTGCCCGAGCGCGGAGGCAGCTGCCAAGGATAAACCCTTGACACTTACGACAGCGGAAGAGTTCTCACTCGCCGTGCTCAACGATATCCACGCGCGTGACAGCTGGCGCGCCTCCAAGGCGTTTCGCGAACACATCGCGGTCGAAATGGCCAAGCGCTGCCTGACCGAGTCTATCAAACGGGCGGGAGGTGTCATCAAATGAGTCAGTACAAGCTGGTGCGATTCAACTTAAACGGCAAGGACGTTGAGAAAATGGTCGACGTGCGTGCGTCGCTGACCGATATGCTGCGAAACGATTACCATATGACGTCCGTGAAGAAGGGCTGCGAGGTCGGCGAGTGCGGCGCCTGCAACGTCATCATCGACGGCGAGGCATTCAACTCGTGCATCTACCTCGCCGTCTGGGCGGACGGCAAGCACATCCGCACGCTCGAAAGCCTGATGGGGCCCGACGGCGAGCTGAGCGACATCCAGCAGGCGTTCATTGAAGAAACCGCTGTCCAGTGCGGCTTCTGCACGCCGGGCTTCATCATGACTGCGGTCGAGATCTTGGAGACGAACCGCCTCTACACCGATGACGAGCTCAGAAAGCTCCTCTCCGGCCATCTGTGCCGCTGCACGGGCTATGAAAATATTCTGCGCGCGGTGAAAAAGACGATGTATCGCCGCCTCGGCCTGCCTCTTCCGGAATAAGGCCGCGCCTTTACAAAATCGAAACAGGAAAAAATATTGTCTTCTTACGAAATCGGTGCTATAATCCAAATAGCACCGATTTTGTTTCAAGGCGCGAAAAAGGAGGAATCTTTATGGTCATTACGGTTGGCAGACAATACGGCAGCGGCGGACGCGAGATCGGCACGATGCTTGCCAAGCAGCTCGGCATCGCCTATTACGACGACATGCTGCTCAAGGAGGCGGCAGAGGAGAGCGGACTTTGCGAAGAGCTGTTCCGTTCCTTTGACGAACGCCCGAAGAGCTTTCTCTATTCCATCGCGATGGACCCCTATTCCTTCTCGATGAACCATGTGACGCCCAAGGGCTCCATCGAACAGCAGGTGTATCTGGCGACCTACGACACGATCAAAAAGCTCGCCGACAAGGGCCCCTGCGTCCTGATCGGCCGCTGCGCGGACTACGCGCTCAAGGATCGCGACGACGTCATCAATCTCTTCATCACGGCTCCGCTCGAAAACCGCATCAAGCGCGTTGCCGCCCGCAACGGCATCAGCGAGAACGAGGCGAAAGACCGCATCAAGAAGACGGATAAGTCCCGCGCTTCCTACTATAACTACTATTCCGCCAAGGACTGGGGCGATGCCAAGAGCTACGACCTCTGCATCGATTCGAGCCTGCTCGGCATCGATGGCACGGTCGAGCTTTTGAAGGACCTTATCCGCATCAAGAACATCAAGTAAACGAAAAATCTAAAAAAGCAGCCGTTTCATACGGCTGCTTTTTTCCGCTATTCACGGCGGTTCAACTTGACGAAAAAGGAAAGAGCGAATTTGTGAAAAAAGTTTACGCTTTCCCCCTATGCAAAAGAGCAAAAATACGCTAAAATAGTAGCTGTGAAAATTTGAACTTGTTCCTGAAAGGGGAGATTATGAGCATGGCTCAACTCAAGTATAAGCGCGTGCTGCTCAAGATCAGCGGCGAGGCGCTGGCGGGCGACAAGCACTTCGGCTTCGACTTCGACGTCGTTTCCAAGGTGTGCGACGTCATCAAAAAGTGCACGGACATGGGTGTGCAGATGGGCGTCGTCATCGGCGGCGGCAACTTCTGGCGCGGCGTGAAAAATGGCGAGGGCTACATCGAGCGCACCCGTGCCGACCACATGGGCATGCTGGCCACGGCGATGAACTGCATGGCGGTCGCCGATGTGCTCGAGCAGAAGGGCGTCGACGTGCGCGTGCAGACGGCGCTGGAGATCAAAGAAGTCGCCGAACCCTACATCCGCGCCCGCGCCATCCGGCATTTGGAAAAGGGCCGCGTAGTGCTCTTTGGCTGCGGCATCGGCTCTCCGTTCTTCTCGACCGACACGGCAGCGGTGCTGCGCGCAGCAGAGATCAACGCCGATGTGATCCTGCTCGCCAAGAACATCGACGGCGTTTACAACGCTGACCCCGCCAAGGATGCAAACGCGATCAAGTACGACGCCATCTCCTATGAGGACGTGCTGGCCCAGCACCTTGCGGTCATGGACTCCACGGCCACGTCGCTTTCGATGGACAACCACATTCCCGTGCTTGTCTTTGCCCTCAAGGACCCGGAGAACATCATCCGTGCGGTCGAGGGCGAGAAGATCGGCACCATCGTCGGCGAAAACTGAGCGACCCCGCACTTGCGGCTTTACGATAAAAATTTTTGAGGAGGTATCCCCATGAATAAGGAAGATTACAAGGTTTATTCCGACAAAATGAGAAAGAGCATCGACGCGGTGAACGCGGACTTTGCCTCTGTGCGCGCAGGCCGCGCCAACGCCTCTGTGCTCGACCGCATCAGCGTCGACTACTACGGCTCTCCCACGCCCATCCAGCAGATCGCGGCCATCGCTTCTCCCGATCCGCGCCAGCTCGTCATCACCCCGTGGGACGGCACGGCCCTCAAGCCCATCGAGCGCGCCATTCAGGAGTCTGACCTTGGCATCAACCCGCAGAACGACGGCAAGTCCATCCGCCTGAACTTCCCGCAGCTCACGGAGGAGCGCCGTAAGGAGCTCGTCAAGCAGATCCATAAGTATTCCGAGACCGGCAAGGTCGCCATCCGCAACATCCGCCGCGACGCGATGGAGGCCTTCAAGAAGAAGCAGAAGGCCAGCGAGATCACCGAGGACGACCTGAAGGTCGCCGAAAAGGACCTGCAGAAGCTGACCGACGACATGTGCAAAGAGGTCGACGCCCTTCTCGAGAAGAAAGAGAAGGAGCTCATGGCGGTCTGATATGGGGCTCTTTTCCAAAGAGAACAAGGCAGGGCAGGTTGATTTGAACAACCTGCCTTGTCATGTTGCCGTCATTATGGACGGCAACGGCCGCTGGGCGCAAAAGCGCGGCCTCCCGCGCTCGGCCGGTCACAAGGCGGGGGCGGAGACGTTTCGAAAGCTCGGCACCTACTGCAAGAACCTGGGCATCGACTATCTGACGGTCTACGCCTTTTCGACCGAAAACTGGAAGCGCCCGAAGGACGAGGTCGACGGCATCATGCACTTACTCGAGCAATATCTGCACGAGTGCATCGACACGATGGAAAAGGACGGCAACCGTCTGCGCTTTCTGGGTGATTTAAGCGTCCTGACGCCGGAACTTCGGGAACTCATCGATGAGACGAATGAGATCTCATCCCGCATCGAGGGCTTTCAGGCGAATGTCTGCCTCAACTACGGCGGACGCGACGAGATCCTGCACGCCGCCCGCGCCTTCGCGCGCGACTGCGCGGCAGGGGAGCAGGACGCGGACGCTTTGACCGAGGAGGGCTTTTCGCGCTACCTCTATTCATGCGGACTTCCCGATCCCGACCTTCTCATCCGCCCGGGCGGGGAGAAGCGCATCAGCAACTACCTTTTGTGGCAGTGCGCGTACAGTGAGTTCTACTTCTGCGACACGCTCTGGCCCGACTTTACGGAAAGAGAATTCGACAAGGCGCTCATCGCGTATCAGCATCGCGAGCGGCGCTTCGGCGGACTGAAACAGGAGAAACAGAAATGAAACAAAGATGGTTGGTGGTGATCGTTGGATTGCCGGCGCTGCTCGCCGTGCTGCTTGCCTGCCCCGCATGGGCGACGATGCTCGTCGTCTGCGGCATCGCGGGCATCGCGGCCTATGAGCTGCTGCACACGGCAGGGGAGAACGTCCCGGCGGATTTCTACTGGGGACTTGTCACATCGGTCGTCATGCAGGAGATATGGCTCTTTTGGGAAAGGGCGAGCGGTGTACACGCTCTCCCGATTTCGACTGTTACGCTCTTCCGCTGGATCCTTGTGATGGGGGCGTTTCTCTCCGCGGTTGTCTATTACGGCAAGGAAAAGCCCTTCACGTTCCACGATGTGGCGGTGACCATCGTCGGCGGCATCGTGTTCCCGGCGATGTACAGCTGCATTTTCCTGCTGCGCATGGACGAAAACTATGGCAAGCTCTATGTGCTCGCGCCGTTCTGCGTCGCCTTTGTGGGCGATGCGCTGTCGATGTACTTTGGCATGTGGTTCGGCAAGCGCAAGATGGCGCCGCACGTCAGCCCGCACAAGACCTGGGCGGGCGCGATCGGCGGGCCCATCGGCAGCGCGCTTGCGCTGGTGCTGCTCGGCCTTGTCGGCAAGGCATGGCTCGGCTACGCGCCCAATTACCTCATGCTGATCCTCGTGGGCGTGGTGGCCAACATCTTCGGCCAGCTCGGCGACCTCTCGATGTCGCTCGTCAAGCGCGAGGCCGGTATCAAGGATTACAGCCACCTCTTCCTGACGCACGGCGGCATGCTCGACCGCTTTGACTCCACGCTCTTCATCGCGCCGGTCGTATGGGCCGCGGTCTGCGGAGGCTTATTATGACAAGGAGTATTGCTTTACTCGGTTCCACCGGCTCCATCGGCCGCCAGACGCTTGAGGTGGCGCGCGAGCTGGGGCTTTCCGTCGCTGCGCTGACGGCGAATAAAAGCGTTGACCTCATCGAACAGCAGGCGCGGGAATTTTGCCCGCGTCTTGCCGTGCTTTATGACGAGGACGCGGCGCGTGAGCTCCGCGCGCGGCTTTCCGACACAAACACCCAAGTGCTCTCCGGCATGGAGGGCCTTCTGGCCGCGGCCACGGCGGACGACGCTGACACGGTCGTCACCGCCGTGATGGGCATGATCGGACTCCAGCCGACGCTCGCGGCAATCGAGAAGAAAAAGCGCATCGCGCTTGCCAACAAGGAAACGCTCGTCTGCGCGGGCGAGCTCGTCGTGGCTGCGGCGGAGCGCTGCGGCGCGGAGATCGTCCCCGTCGACAGCGAGCACAGCGCGATCTTCCAGTGCTTGCAGGGCTGCCGCGACCGCGGTGAGATCAAGCGCCTCATTCTGACCTGCTCGGGCGGGCCGTTCTACGGCCTGAGCCTGCAGGAGCTTGCGACTAAGACGAAGGCCGACGCGCTCAAGCACCCGAACTGGACAATGGGTGCGAAGATCACCATCGACTCCGCGACGCTGATGAACAAGGGCCTTGAGATCATCGAGGCCATGCGCCTCTACCGTCTGCCGCTGCGTCAGGTCGACGCGGTCATCCATCGCCAGAGCATCGTGCACTCGCTCGTCGAGTTTCACGACGGGGCGATGCTCGCCCAGCTCGGCACACCGGACATGAAGCTGCCCATCCGCTACGCGATGACGTACCCCAACAGGGCCGTTTCGCCCGCGGAGCCGCTTGACCTTCTCAAGTGCCCGCCGCTGACGTTCGCCGAGCCCGATGAAGAGGTCTTCCGCTGCCTGAAGATCGCCAAGCAGTGCGCCGCCATCGGCAATGTCTACTGCGCGGCGATGAACGGCGCGAACGAAGAGGCTGTCGCGGCATTTCTGTGCGACGAGATCGGCATCTGTGCCATCCCTGACCTCATCGAAGCGGCGCTCGATAAAACCGAGACGGTATATCAGCCGCAGCTTTCGGATATTCTGGAAGCAGACCGGCTCGCGCGCGAGGTCGTGCGCGAAAAGCTCAACTGACCAAATTTAGGAGAGACCATGGTTTATATTCTCATTGCGATCCTGATTTTCGGCGTGCTCATCGCCGTGCATGAGTTTGGCCACTTTTTGGCGGCCAAGGCCTGCGGCGTGCGCGTCAATGAATTTTCCATCGGCATGGGCCCGCAGCTCTTCCATAAGACGAAAGGAGACACCGAATACTCCCTGCGGCTCCTGCCCATCGGAGGCTACTGCGCCATGGAGGGCGAGGACGAGGATTCGGACGACGACCGCGCGCTGGGCCGCCAGGTCTGGTGGAAGAAGTTCATCATCTTCGTCGCGGGCGCGTTCATGAACTTCCTGACGGGCCTCATCATCGTCATCTGTCTGTATGCGGGTGCGCAGGCATTCTACACGACGGAGATCGTCGAGCTGAACCCCGATTTCCCGCAGCAGGGAGAGGACGGCCTGATGCCCGGCGACACGATCTACGCCATCAACGGTGAGCGCATTTATTTAAAGAGCGACGTGTCGCTCATCATGGGCCTTGGCGACACGGGCACGATCGACATGACCGTCCTGCGCGACGGCAAAAAGCTCGACCGCACGCTCACGAAGCAAGTCTACACCGACGAAAACGGTAAGGAGTACGAGGCCTACGGCTTTACCTACGGCGGGATCGTCGAGGCGACGCCGCTTCTGCGCCTGCAATACAGCTGGTACCAGACGATGGACTATGTCCGCATCGTGAGACTGAGCCTGCAAATGCTGCTTTCGGGCGCGGCGGGCGTCAACGATCTGAGCGGCCCGGTCGGCATCGTCTCGACCATCACGGAGGTCGGCAAGGAGACCGAGGCCGAGGCGGGCTTCGGCGCGGCACTCGAGAGCATTCTCTACTTCGCCGCGATGATCGCGGTGAACCTCGCCGTGATGAACCTGCTGCCGCTGCCCGCGCTCGACGGCGGACACGTGCTGTTCCTTCTCGTCAACGGCATCGCCGTGGCGCTTTTCAAAAAGGAAATTCCGTCCAAATATCTGAACGTCATCAACGGCATCGGCTTTGCGCTTTTAATGGCGCTGATGCTGTTCGTCACGTTCCACGACATTGTCAAGCTCCTGTGAGGAGGATGATCTTATGAGCAAGCAAATTATCGCAGGCGGCGTCGCTATCGGCGGCGGCGCGCCGGTCACGATCCAGTCGATGTGCAACACGCACACTGAGGATGCCAAGGCCACCATCGCGCAGATCCACGCGCTCGAAGAGGCGGGCTGCGAGATCGTGCGCGTCACGGTGCCGAATATGGAGGCCGCGCACGCGCTGAGTGAAATTAAGGAGAATATCTCCATCCCGCTCGTCGCGGACATTCATTTCGACTACCGTCTCGCCGTCGAAGCGGCGGCGCGCGGCGCGGACAAAATTCGCATCAACCCCGGCAACATCGGGGGAGATGACCGCGTCAAGGCGGTCGTAGACGCCTGCCGTGAACACAAGGTTCCCATCCGCATCGGCGTGAACGGCGGCTCGCTTGAAAAGGAGCTGCTCGCAAAATATGGCCGTGTGACGCCCGAGGCGCTCGTCGAGAGCGCGCTCAGACATGTGCGGCTGCTTGAAAAGTTCGATTTTACCGAGATCTGCATCTCGGTCAAGAGCTCTGATGTACCGCTCAACATGGCGGCCTATCGCCTTCTGCACGAAAAGGTCGACTATCCGCTCCACCTCGGCGTGACCGAGGCGGGCACGCCCACGATGGGGCTTTTGAAGTCCGCCATCGGCATCGGCGGCCTTCTGTGCGAGGGCATCGGCGACACGATGCGCGTCTCGCTCACGGCGGACCCCGTGGAAGAGGTCTACGCCGCCAAGCGCATTTTGCAGGCCTGCGGCATCCGCCGCAGCGGTGTGAACCTCGTCTCCTGCCCGACGTGCGGCCGCACGGCGTACGACATGATCCCGATCGCCGAGGAGCTAGAGCGCCGTCTTGCCGACTGCAAGAAGAATATCACGGTCGCCGTGATGGGCTGCGTCGTCAACGGGCCGGGTGAGGCCTCGGCCGCCGATATCGGCGTGGCCGGCGGTAAAGGTGAGGGCATGATTTTCCGAAAAGGAAAAATCCTTTACAAAGTGCCGCAGGAAAAGCTTGTCGACGCTTTGATGGAGGAAATCAAAAAACTCTGACCGAGCGGAAACGATACTGAGATAAGGTTGTGGCTATGGCACAAAAGATTCCTTTTTTTGAATTATTCACCGACTTTTCGCCGGATTTTGACCTGCGCGTCCCGCTCAACGCCGCGATGGTCACGAACATGGTGCTCGAGCCGGAAAAGCGCACGATGACGCTCGACATGACCGTGCGCGCGGAGATGAACGACTCGACGCGCGAAACAGTCGAGCAGCTTCTTGCGCGCAATTACGACTTAAAGCGCGTGGACATCCACGTCAAATCAACGGCGGAGGCCTTTCCCAACATGTTGAAGAACGCTGGCCGCAAGGTGAGCGGCAGCGGCAGTGTCATCATGGGCCGCGAGATTGCAAAGGGGAGAGTGCTCCCCATCAGCGAGCTGACGCCAAAGGCCGGTCACGTCGTCGTTGAGGGCAAGGTCTTCAAGTTCGACTGCCACGAGACGCGCCGCGCCGGCGTCTGGACGATGTTGCTCGAAATGACGGACTACGAAGGCTCGCTCTTTATCCGCCGCAGCATGCCCGAGCGCGAGGCGACGGAGCTTCTTGGCAAGATCAGCGTCGGCATGTGGCTGCGCGTCAGCGGCCGCATGGAGCTCTCCTATGATGGTAAGGATATGCAGCTCAACCCGCAGGACATCATGCAGATCGACCACGCCGAGCGCACGGACACGGTGGAGGAAAAGCGCGTCGAGCTGCACTTACATACCCGTATGTCCAACATGGACGCGCTGACCGATACCGCCGCGGTCGTCAAGCGCGCGATCAAGTGGGGGATGCCCGCCATCGCCATCACGGATCACGGCGTAGCGCAGAGCTTCCCGGACGCCTGGCACACCGGCGAGGGTAAAATAAAACTCCTTTACGGCTGTGAGGGCTATTTTCTCAACAACATCGACGACCGTATCTGTGTGCACGGCCCGCAGGACGGCGATTTTTCGACTGAGATCTGCTGTTTCGACATTGAAACAACGGGTCTGAAGGTCGCGCACGATGCCATCACCGAGATCGGTGCGGTCATTCTGAAAGACGGCGAGATCGTCGACACGTTCCAAACCTTTGTCGACCCCGAGCGCCGGCTTTCGCCTGAGATCATCGGCCTGACCGGCATCACAGACGACATGCTGCGCGGCGCGCCGAAGCTGGAGGACGCGCTGCACGCGTTTTTGGCCTTTGCGGGCGGCCGCCCGCTCGCTGCGCACAATGCGGAGTTTGATATCAGCTTCATCCGCGCAGGCTGCAAAAAGTGCGGCATCCCGTTCGAGCCGACATATCTCGACTCGCTGATTTTCGCGCAGAATCTCCTGCCCGATCTCGGCAAGTACAAGCTCGACATCGTGGCCGACCACTTGCAGCTCCCGCAGTTCAACCACCACCGCGCGTCCGACGATGCGGTCCCGGTCGCGCAGATGCTGGCCAAGTTCTTCGTCATGCTCGAAGAGCGCGGCGTCACGCGCCTCCAACAGATCAACGACGAGATGACGAAGCTCCGCCCGCTCGGCGTCAAGCGCAACCGTTTCCCAAAGCACATCATTCTGATCGCCAAGAACAAGGTGGGCCTCAAGAACCTCTACCAGCTCATCTCGGCGTCGAACCTCAAATACTTTAAGCGCGTGCCGATCATCCCGAAAAGCGAGCTTGTCGCGCATCGCGAGGGCTTGATCATCGGCTCTGCCTGCGAGGCGGGCGAGCTGTTCCGCGCCATCGTCGACCACAAGGACTGGAATGAGCTCAAGCGCATCGCCTCGTTCTACGACTATCTTGAAATTCAGCCGCTCGGCAATAACCGCTTCATGGTGCGCGACGGCACGGTGCGCGACGACGAAGATCTCAAGGACTTCAACCGCACTGTTGTCAAGCTTGGCGAAGAGCTCGGCAAGCCCGTCTGCGCAACGGGCGACGTCCACTTCCTCGACCCCGAAGACGAGGTTTATCGCCATATCCTGCTCGCGTCAAAGAAATTCGCCGACGCGAACGAGCCCGTCCCGCTCTACTTCCGCACGACGGACGAAATGCTCAAGGAATTTGACTACCTCGGCAAGGAGAAAGCCTACGAGGTCGTCGTGACGAACACCCGCGCCATCGCCGAGCAGGTGGAGGATATCGAGCTTTTGCCCAAGGGCAAGCTGTTCCCGCCGCGGCTTGAAAATTCGGAAGAAGACCTTAACCGCATGGTGTGGGGGAAAGCGCACGAGCTTTACGGCGACGATCTGCCGCAGCTGATCGTCGACCGGCTGAACGTCGAGCTCGGCAGCATTCTGGGCAAGTACGACGTCGTCTACATGTCGGCGCAGAAGCTCGTGCAGCGCTCGCTCGAGTGCGGCTACCTCGTCGGCTCGCGAGGGTCGGTCGGCTCGTCGCTCGTCGCGTACATGGCCGGCATCACCGAGGTCAACGCCCTGCCGCCGCACTACCGCTGCCCGAAGTGCCGCAACGTCGAGTTCCACGCGGGCGAGTATGGCTGCGGCGCGGACATGCCCGATAAAATGTGTCCCGTCTGCGGCACGAAGTATGTCAAAGACGGCTTCGACATCCCGTTTGAAACATTCCTCGGCTACGGCGGCGGCAAGGTGCCGGATATCGACCTCAACTTCTCAGGCGAATATCAGGCGCGCGCCCACGCGCACGCGGTCGAGATGTTCGGCAAGACGCAGGTGTTCCGCGCGGGTACGATCGGTACGCTCGCGGAGAAGACGGCCTACGGCTTCGTCAAAAAATACCTCGAGGAAAACGGCATCGCCGCAGGCAACGCCGAGATTGACCGCCTGACGGCGGGCTGCGTCGGTGTACGCCGCACGACGGGCCAGCATCCCGGCGGCCTCGTCGTCGTGCCGGACGACATGGATATCGAGGATTTCTGCCCCGTGCAGCACCCCGCGGACGACCCCGACAGCGACACGATCACCACGCATTTCGAATATCACTGCATGGAGGACAACCTCTTAAAGCTCGATATGCTCGGCCACGATGACCCGACGATGATCCGCATGCTCGAAAATCTGACGGGCGTGAACGCCCGCGCCATCCCGCTCGACGACCCCGACACGATGTCGATCTTCATCTCGTCCAAGGTGCTCGGCTATGAGAACGACGAGGTGCTCGGCCCCACGGGCGCCGTCGCGATCCCCGAGTTTAACACGCGCTTCACGCGCCAAATGCTCGTCGACACGCAGCCCAAGGACTTCAACACGCTGCTGCGCCTTTCAGGCTTCTCCCACGGCACGGACGTGTGGCTCGGCAACGCGAAGGATCTGATCGTCAGCGGCACGGCGAGCGTTCTGGAGACCGTCGGCTGCCGTGACGATATCATGCTCTACCTCATTTCGATGGGCCTTGACCCGAAGATGAGCTTCAAGACGATGGAGGCCGTTCGAAAGGGAAAAGTCAAAGCCGGCAAGGCAGGGGACTGGCCGATGTGGGTCGAGGAGATGCGCAAGCACGATGTACCGGAGTGGTACATCGAGTCGCTGGCAAAGATTGGCTACCTCTTCCCGAAAGCGCACGCGGTCGCATACGTCATGATGGCATTCCGCATCGCGTGGTTCAAGGTGCACGAGCCGCTCGCGTTCTACGCGACGTTCTTCTCCATCCGCGCCAAGGCGTTTGACGCCGCCGAGTGCTGCAAGGACGCCGACGCGCTGCGCCGCCGCATCCGCGAGATCGAAAATAACAAGGACGCGACCGCCGTGGAGCAGGACTTGATGACGACGCTTGAAGTCTGCTACGAATTCTGCCTGCGCGGCTTCCACTTTGAGCCCATCGATATCTACCGCAGCGATGCGACGAAGTTCGTCGTCACGGAAAACGGCCTGCTGCCGCCGTTCACGTCCGTCCGCGGACTCGGCGAGACCGCAGCGCTCGACACCGTCGAGAAGCGCAAGGGGAAGGACTTTACATCGGTGGAGGAGTTTTCCCTCTGCTGCAACAAGCTGTCGCAGACGCATATCGACCAGCTGCGCGCGCTGGGCGCGTTTGCGGGATTGCCTGAAACGAGCCAGTTAACATTGTTTTAACACACTGTGTTGTATTGTTCCCTGCGTACTCGCAGGGGGGCGTTTTTCCCTGCACCGTGCAGGGGACGCGGATAAGGGGGCCATTCTCTCACGTGAGAGAATGGCCCCCTTAGACCCCCAAGAGAACG
>ERZ773276.1714-NODE-1714-length-15683-cov-2.958280_pt1 | contig 15683 bp, 12 predicted proteins | sample MGYA00511386_ERZ773276 | MGnify/ENA primary metagenome ERZ773276 (study PRJEB29015, sample SAMEA2737778) | human gut metagenome | biome: human gut; feature: human-associated habitat; material: faeces | place: China | collected 2012 ...
GAGCCATTCCAGACCACCTTATGCAAAACTATGCAGACAAGGGTCGATGCCATAGTGGAATCTACAAGCGTCTGAAGGCAGACCAGCCTTCGGTTGTAATCTCGAATTACAGGAAGAGTATGCTCATACATCCTTACGAAGATAGGGGTATCTCGGTGAGAGAAGCAGCAAGGCTTCAGAGTTTCCCAGACACCTTCATCTTTGAAGGTCCGCTTATGCACATCCAGCAGCAGATAGGTAATGCTGTTCCTCCGCTGTTGGCTAAAGCTGTTTTTCAACAAATCATCAAACAAACCAAAGAACATGAGCAAAGATAGAAGGCATATACCAAAGGCTTCGACCTTGATGGGTTCCCTTCGCTCTATGGGCTACTCATTTGAGTCTGCTGTAGCAGATATTGTTGATAACAGTATCAGCGCACATGCACAGAATGTCCGCATACTGTTCCCATCCAATCCTATGGATGAATTGGCTCTTGGCATTCTTGATGATGGAGACGGGATGACTGCAGATGTTCTATTTGAGGCGATGCGCTATGGATGCTTGTCGGCAGAGGAAGAACGTACAGAAGAAGACTTGGGACGTTTTGGAATGGGAATGAAGTCGGCTTCGCTATCTCAATGCCGTTGTTTGACTGTAGTGAGCTACGAAGGCAAGGCTCTGAATGGCTTCACTTGGGACTACAATCATATTCTTGAAACCCAGGATTGGATGATAAAAGAATTGGAAAACAAAGAAATCGATGCACTACCCTATATTGCAAAACTAAAGGAACAAAAGAAGGGTACAATCGTTATCTGGCAAGATTTCGATGTATTGTCCAATTCAAGTGGAGGGCAAGTCTATTCTACATTGGTCGATTTACGTTCTACATTGGAAAATACTCTTGCTTTGATTTACCATCGTTATCTGTCGGGTATCGGAATTTCACGACTTCATATCTTTATCAACCAGCTTGACATAAAGCCATTAGATCCATTCCTTGAACAGCATCCAAAGACTACTATCAAAAAAGAAATCGAGTTGGATATAATGGACAGCATGGGAATTGAAAGGATGATAAAAATACGTCCGTTTATCCTGCCTTTTGCAACAGAGTTGAAAGAGAAGGACAAACAACTCATCGGTGGAATTGAGAACCTTCGAGCCAAGCAAGGATTTTACATCTATCGTAACAAAAGATTGATTATTTGGGGTACATGGTTTGGGATGAAGCAGCGTGCGGAATTAACTAAGAACGCTCGTATTCGTGTTGACATCCCCAATTCGCTCGATGACATTTGGTCTATTGACATAAAAAAACAACAAGCGTCTATCCCCAAGCAAATACTTCATAGGCTAAAAAAGCTGTGGAGGATGCACTTGAATTTTCTGTCCGTCAACAGACATATCGAGGAAGAACAGAGAAAGTGAATGAAAATATTGATTATATATGGGATAGGAAAAGAGGGCGAAACAATACATTCTTCTACCAGATAAATCGTGAAAGCAGGCTTTTTCAGTTCGTTCGTGATAAAATGAGTGATGAAGATTACGGATATTTGGAGATGCTTCTTAATGAGATTGAAAACAACCTTCCTATTCAGCAGTTGTATATAGACAAGAGCAACGAATCTATTTCTTCACCAGAAGAGACTAATGAACGACTGGATGATGTGTATCAGATGGCTGTAACATTAGCGACTACCATGATGAACATCCGTTCAGACGGGTGGGAAGCAATAGTCAAAGACTTGATGAATTCTGAGCCTTGGTGTAAATATCCTTCTATAAAAGAGAAATTACTCAAAGAAAAAACTCAATAACATGACAGAAAGCCAATATATAGACCTAAGACAGTTGACAAAAACTCTTATCAACCTGTCAGTGTCACAAGGTAAAGAACTTAAGCCTGACGATATAGACACCTATATCAATCAGGCTGTCATGCTATCCAAACTAGATTGTGAAGAAGCCACAAAGACACGACTTTTCATCGATATGGAATATGAATATAAGATTGTCCACAACAAAGGGCAAGCGATATTCAACGATTATGATGAAAAGCGTGAATGGTACTCCAATTTGGAGATACAGGAAAACTTTTTCTGGTCGAGATACAAGGATTATCTCATCAACCATTCTTCTATCAGCCGTATCAGCATCAACTTACTTGACGATGTGACATTGCCAGGCATTATGAATTGTCTCGGCAATCCCAACGATGCTCTGGACGTCCCCCGTCTCCGTCGTGGACTTATCATCGGTGATGTACAATCAGGCAAGACAGCGACTTATACAGGTTTGATATGTAAGGCCGCTGATGCAGGTTATAAGGTGGTTATTCTGCTTACAGGCATCACAGAAAACCTACGTAGACAGACGCAGGAACGTATTGATGAGGGCATCGTAGGCATAACCCTGAAGAAAGAAGGAAAGGTTGAGAAATATCCACGAGTTGGTGTGGGCTTAGACAACAAACAAATCAGGGCTACATCTGTTACTTCAACGCTTAACGATTTCGTTGGCAACTGCAACAAAATTACAATGTCATTGGCCAGCAACTCCCTAGTGCTGTTTGTTATTAAGAAAAACGTTTCGGTACTTCAGAGACTTTTCAATTGGCTAAGAGAACAGAATATCGATCCTGTAAAAGGATATGTGGATGTACCAATGCTTCTTATTGACGATGAAGCAGACAACGCATCTGTGAATACTCGCAAGGATGAGACCGACCCTACCCGCACTAACAAGCTCATCCGGCAAATCTGTAATCTCTTTATGAATTCCACATACGTAGGATTTACTGCCACACCATTTGCGAATGTGTTCATTGATCCAGACTCTGTAGACTCCATGCAACATGCAGACCTCTTTCCGGAGCACTTCATTTATGCATTAGAGGCTCCGTCCAACTATGTGGGGGCAGACAAAATATTTTACCCGGAAGGAGTCTACTACCGTAATCTGCGCTATATTACGGATATCACAGAACCGGATTATGCCTCAGAGGAGTATAAAGACTTAGCTCTAAACAATCCAGAAGTTCTCAATTCTGGAGTATTTTATTATAAACACAAAAAAGAATGGGATGGTATTTTGCCAGACTCTCTGCGTGAGGCTATTCTGTGTTTTTGTCTGGCAAATGTCGTCCGTGATTTACGAGGGCAAAGTAAAGAACCTAGAAGCATGCTGGTAAACATGTCCCGTTTTATTCACGTTCAAAAAGTAATAACAGAGCATGTCGCTGAATGGTTTGAAGAATCATTCAACGATATTCGTATCAATTTCAACGACGATGCAAACAAAAATCTCCACTTGCCATTATATGTAGAATTGAACTCTATTTGGAATAAGCATTTCAGTCAAGTCAATGACGTGACATTTGAACGTGTCTCACAGAAAGCAACTCTATTGGCAGCTTTGGAAAAGATAGAGGTTAAAATGGTAAACGGCTCTAAGCAAAGTGCATCGCTCAATTACAAAGAGAATCCATCACTACGGGTGATTGCTGTTGGCGGTCTTGCTCTTTCACGTGGATTGACACTTGAAGGACTGATGGTCAGCTACTTCTATCGGAATACTGCGACCTTTGATGTTCTGATGCAGATGGGACGTTGGTTTGGTTACAGACGAGGTTATGAAGACCTCTTCCAAATTTGGACGAGCCACACAAGCGCCTTGTGGTATGCCGAAGTCGCAAAAGCTTCAGCTGAACTGAAGAACGACATTCGTGAGATGTTTGACCAGCAACTAACCCCAAAGGATTTTGGTATTAAAGTTCGCGACAACTGTGATGAGTTGCAAATCACAGCTTCAAATAAAATGAGGACTGCGGTCAGCAAAGATATGATGTATTCTTTCTATGGTAACATCTATGATACACCATACATCACATCAAAGATAGAGCACAACACGATAAACACACAAAGAGTTCAGGAACTTGCTTCCTACCTTCTTGCACAAAGTTATCCACTCAGATATACAGATTATAGGAAATCCGACAAGGATGTAAAAGATACTTCAGATGGTAGCTCCAGATACTTTGCTGATGTTCCTAAAGATGTTGTTATTAAGTTTTTGCGCAGCATTAAATATTCAATGGCCAATCCTCGCTTTGATGCAAATAATATCATCAGTTTTTTGGAAGATGAAGATACGGAAGGTGTTGATTGGTGGGATATTGTGTTTGAAAGCGGTAAATCAACAACACACTACGATGTGGAAGGGCTTCGGCAGGTAAAATGTATGGAGCGTTCTATCTGCAGCACCACTCGCAACATCATACAAATTAGTACGCGTCGTCGTGTAATGACAGGAAGTATGGAGGGACGTTTTGCTTTGTCAAAAGAAGATATTGAAAAAGCAGAAAATGCTCAGCGCAGTCAATGGGAAAAAGATGGCGAGAACAGTCAAGGTAGAGATATTCCTGTTAAGGCTTATTTCAGATTTCTTCCTAAGCGGAAGCCCATGCTGGTTATTATGTTTATCAAACCTAAAGAGGCAGACAGCGAAGAAGAAGATATGTTACGTAAATACAGAGAAGCACTTGGCGAAGACTGTATCGTAGCTTTTGCGGTAGGTTGCCCAGGAGTTCGTGACGAGGGCAAAGCTGTAAAATACCAAGTCAACAAGATATTCCAACAACTGAACATAGAGGGTGAAGAACCCGAAGAGGAGGATGACGATGAATAATAACGAAATTTATAAAACATTCAAGGAGGATTTCCCCAGTCGCCACTTTATAAGATTTGGTGACAACCGCCACCTGAGTCTTTACATCGGGCGTGATGACGACGCACGATATTCCTTTGATTTCAGAGGAAAATACAAGCCGGTCAGGATATCTAGTTCTGATGTGATTTTTGTTGAGCAGTATAAAGACGGAGACATGCTGACTCTGCGATTCTCACTTGAAAACAATAACCTGCTAGAGTATTTCTGCACCTTCTGTCAAGATCTTTTGGATTCAGTTCGTGTGACGAACGATGATGAAACGGCATATCATACTCTGCGGTCACGTTACTATTCATGGAGGCAACTGTTCCGACCAGACAATGTCCACATGACGGAAACTGAGATGATGGGCTTGATAGGTGAGCTTCTTTTTTTAAGAGACTACATGATACCTGATAGAGGAATTGACATAGCTCTTGATAGCTGGATGGGGCCAGAGAAAACGCACAAAGATTTTTCTGACCAGCAAGACTGGTTTGAAGTGAAGACCATCAGTTTCGGCAAAGAGAGTGTTCGTATTTCTTCCATTGAGCAACTTGACAGCGACATAGATGGAACATTGGTTGTTTATGAACTGGAGAAAATGAGCCCATCTTTTGACGGTATTAGGATAAACGAACTGGTCAACAGTATTATAGCTTTGTTGGTGAATGCTCATCAGCGGGAAACCTTTATGGCAAAGCTACAACTGTTTGGATTTGATTTCTCTAACGAAAATGACAATCTGGTATTTGCTTTGAAGAATATGTACAAATACAAGGTCGACACCCAAGACTTCCCTCGTTTGCATCGGTCTTTGCTGCCCAATGCAATTACACGTGCTCAATATGAGTTGCTTTTAACAGAAATAGAACCATTTAAACTCAACTGATATGGAAATAGAAGAATATCGCAAACAATTTATCGATGAGATAAGAAATGATGCTAGCCTGGAAGGTTCTGATCCAGAAAGCTACTTCATCGAGCGTGTCCTTACAGATCTTGAAGATATTGGGGAACTTAGCGATCCGATTCCTATGTCGATTGAAATTAGGAATACAAAAAGGCAGATTCTAGCCTTTGATGGATATTCATATGATGAAGCAGATGGAGCTTTGGTTCTTATTGTAAGTGAATTTACTAATCAGCGCGATAGCGCTCCAACTCTGACTAATACACGAATAGAGGAATTGCTATCGTATATGCAGAGATTCATTGATGAAGCCGTCAATGGAAATATTCGCAATTTCTGTGATGATTCTGACCCAGCCGTAAACATTGCCAGCGAATTTAAGAAAAAGATAGGCAAGGGAATGACAGCAACCGAAATCTTGCGTTTCAAGTTTATCATCATATCAAACTATACTCTGAGTAAACAGGTTAAGAACCTAAAACGTCCAGACTTCTTGGGAGGACCTGTGGAATTAAACGTTTGGACATTAGAGCGATTCTTCCAGACATTTGTTTCTAACTCCAGTGAAATTCTTGAGATTGAGACAAAAGACTATAACTGTGATGGTATTCCATGTTTGAAAGCTGATTTGGGTAATATTAGTAATTATGATGCATATCTGGGAATTGTTCCTGGAGAATTCCTTGCTAAAATATATTATGACTACGGAAGCAGATTACTTCAAGGCAATGTTCGTGCTTTCCTGAGTTTTAGAGGTAATGTAAATAAGGGCATACGAAGTACCATAATGAAACAACCCGAGAACTTCTTTACATACAACAATGGTATTGCTATTGTTGCCCGTTCAGTAAGGTTTTCTGCAGATAATTCAAAAATAACTTATTTCAAGGATTTGCAAATAATCAATGGAGGACAAACTACAGCAGCATTGGCAAGTGCCATCATCAAAAATGAAGCACCGAAGGGTATGGATAATCTGTTCGTACCAATGAAGTTGACTGTACTGAATGTTGAAGATGACATGTCGGAAGAACAGGTGCAGAACTACAACGAACTGACCAAAACCATTTCAGAATGTGCAAACAGTCAGAATGCCGTTAAACCTGCCGACTTCTTCTCTAACCATCCATTCCATGTAAAGATGGAGCAATTATCACGCAAGGTTATGGCTCCACCAGTAGGGGGCAATCCTTATCAAACTATCTGGTTCTATGAGCGTTCTCGTGGTAAGTGGGAGCAGGAACAGATGAAGCTGACAGCGCATCAAAGAGACTTGTTCAAACAGAAAAATCCCAAAGATCAACTGATAACAAAAGAGAAGCTGGCAAAATGTTACAATGCAATTCTCATGCATCCAGACCAAGTTTGTAAGAGTTCTGCTGATAACTTCAAAATCTTTGCTCCTTTTATTGACGGCATATACGAAAACGACCGCGACAGCATCAACGATGAATTCTTCAAGAAATGCGTATGTTCGATCATCATTTTCGACAAGCTTGACAAACTCATCAGCAAGGAAGAGTGGTATCCAAAAGGCGGAAACAAAGCACAGATAACGCCTTATACCATTTCCAAGTTGATGACGCTCCTGCCAAAAGGAACAGATTTAGACTGGGTGAGCATTTGGAATAAGCAAACTCTATATCCAGCTTTGGCAACAGAACTTCTTCGCTTGGCATACTTTACACATTGCTATTTAGAAAAGAAAGCAGATGGTGGACTAGTGCGTAGTTTATCTCGCCTTGTTGGGACTTGGAATGAATTCAAGGCTGTGGAGTTTACGCTGTCAGATGGCTTCATTAGTTCGTTAATCTCGAGAGAAGAAACCAAGGCAACGGAACAGGCAGCCAAGCGTGCTCACAAATTCAACTCCAAACTTGATGCCTCGGTTGAGATATTCAAGCTTGGTGCACCATATTGGATGGGAGTCTATAATGCTTTGACAAAGGAAGAACTTCTGTCTTACGGTGATTGTGATTTCATTAGGAGTATAGCATCATATATTGGTAGAGGTTCTCTGCCAAGTCCTGCTCAATGTCGCAGACTCTTGAAAATAGTTGAGAAGGCAGAAGAGAAGGGGTATATTATGCCGTAAAAGAATCATGTATTATGGCTGCACAAAGATATTATTACTCAGATTCCATCACAGACTTCCTTTTTGCATCTGGTAAATATCCTCAATGGCCAATAGAAGGAGTTTCGTCTGATCCAAAGCGACTTTGACAGATATATGGACGCTCTTCCTATCGAAGAAGAACCTAAAGATCAAGAATACAAGACCATTTGTCCGACATTATCAAAAAAATTTTGTAACCTTCGGACAAATGATCTTACTTGCAGTATTCATCAACGCAATCTGGAAACAGTTTTTTATATGAAAGAGTTGTTCAGGATTTCCGAACAACTTAATCTGATGAGAAAAGCGAGAAATACACCTTTTGTCCGACACAATTAGAAAAATTTGAATTCCTTCGGACAAATGGTATAACAAAAGCAGGTGCTTCCATTTTGGGAAACACCTGCTCATTATTATATACGCATGTGCGCGAGGACTATTTGCTCAGCGACCGTTTGAACCTATTGCCAGGATAACACTTGGCATGGGCATAGAGCATGACACGTAGAGCAAAATGGAGAAGGTCTTCATCCTTTTCTCGCCAAGGCATATCGTTTGATGTGCCGCCACCACCTGACACCTGGGACACGCCTGTTGCTCCATCCAGTCCAGCTAGGAAGACCTGAATCCCTTTATTCAACACGTCATTAAAACGAAGGAAGTTACGGTCGTCAATAAAGGTGTCTTCTGCCATCGCTTCTGCCTCGGGGATTTCTCGACAAATCTTTGCCGCATCGTATAACACCTGATCCACAATGGAAGCTTTGAGGATGATGGAAGCATCGGTGTTGATATAGTCTATAACGACATTGTCCTTCTTCATAATATCGTTCAGTCCTTTCAATTTGGCATCGTAGGTCGATTTGAGATTATTCAATTCTTGATTAACCTGGTCGAGTTTTCCCGATTTTTCTCTCAAATTTATTCTGACTTCAGAAAGCGTTTTATTGAGGAAAGCTATTTGGCGTAGAATCTCCTCCTTATTGGAGTCAGACTCTTGTAGTTGCGCTTCAAGTTTATCTATCTGTGATTGGATTTCTTCCTGCTGACGAGTAAGGTTTTCAATCATAGTGGTGAGTCCTTTCACAGCACGACGCTTGGTTTCCAGTTCTTCTTCGAGAGATTTGTTCTCACGATGCAGTTCGCGATTGTGCTCTTCGAGTGACTTGTGACGTGCGCCTGTCTCATGAATATCGTCACCACGTTCAAGTCCCCACTTCTCATTGACTTCGGCATACCAATCGTGCCATTCACGCATCTTGTCGCGTGCTGCATCTCTTAAACCACCGCCAAACATATCCTTGGCACATAGCCGTCCGTCTTCCAAGATGGGAACTATGGTTGCATGGATATGAGGATTCTTCTCGTCACAATGGACGATGAAGGACACGATGTTCTTTTCTCCGACTCGCTTGACAAGTGCATTGTAGTTGTCGAGAGCGAACTGTTCTATCTCCTTCATGCGTTGGAGGTGAGAGTTGTTGCCTCGTTCCTGAAGTACTTGATTGCCGAAAGCAAGTTCATTCATCCGTTCACGATTACCGCCCATGATGATACAGACGGATTTGTGTTGAGTACTTCGGACGATTGGTTCAACGCCTGTTTCGGCAAGTCGTTCCGCCTTCCATTGAGCGATGCGTGCGTCAACTTTGTCCTTGATGCAGACCGATTTATCTACTGGTGCTATCACGGTTCCCTTGCGTACTTCGAAGTTGAGATGCACACGACTCTTGTCGTAATTGCGTTCGGGATCATCAAGTTTACACTCCCATCGGGACTCATCCCATTTGCGCTGATGTTCTGCGCTGAGTGCTGGAGTCATCTTCATCTTACATACCTCCAGCATTGCTTTTTTACCTTTACCCATATAGTTATCCTGTATAATGGTTTGACATAAAAGTGATTATTCTGCCAGAGCTTGCTCTTTCATTAGGCAGACCCCAACCCCTCGGAGAGCCTAACAACCAAGTGTGCTTGGTGTATTAGGCTACACCAAAGGGTTATAATGTCTGCAAGCAGACTCGTTACGGCTTACTTCTCCCAAGGTTCAGCCCCGAGGTATCTGTTCAGATACATCTGGTCAATGGCGTTAGGCGTTTGACTGATGTAGGTTTGAACAAAACCGATGGCCTTACGTTTCTTCTCTTCGCTGAAGGAATCCCAAATAGAGAGCGATTCGTTGCGATAAGTACCGAGTTTCGGATATACCGCTTCGATTGCATCAAGAGGAAGCGATTCTTCAATTACGTCTGATGTTTCTGTAACATCGTCTGCGATTTGCTGCGATTCGCTATCAGTTGCAGTTACTTTCTTGGCAACCTTCTTTTTTGCAGCCGACTTTTTGCTCATGGCATTAGTTGTATTGATTTCGCTGCGTTTTGCAGAAGACTCTCGCTGCGCATCGATGATTGAGCGAAACAGAGAGAAGATTGCTTTGAGCGCACTATTGCTGAATGAAGGAGCAATACCCTTGTTGGCATATTGGGCAATGGCTTTTGCCATCAGTCCCGCGTCCTTATCATCAAGTTCTGCCAACATCACAAGATGATCAATAGGAATGGTGAGATTTTTCATTTGTTACTTTTTTGTTTTTTGTGGGCTTTCGCCCGGTTTAATACTTTTCTAACTCTTCACATAATTGCCTTTGCTCGTTCGCTTGAGTCGTCCGTCCTGAATGAATCTATCAATCCACTTGGCGGCTGTGTTGGGATTCTCGTTCATTTCTGAAACGATTCGGTCGTAAACGGATTTGTCGAACTCATTTGGAAGTTTGTGGTACAACGCATAGCGACGGGCATTGACACCAGTCTCGATGTCGGGGAGGACATTGCGATTGTTCGTCAGACGCAACTTCATATAGATGTGTATAGAGTGATAGAGCAAGATCTCACAAATACACAACACCGTATTGAAATCCTCTTCGGAACATACCAGGATTATCCTCCCGTCTGGAGTTCTGGTTGGCGGTAGGGAACTGTCAAATGCACGAATGGCAGTGAACAGCATCATCATGCGAAAGGCAATAAGTCCCAACCGTCGGACGATTCCCTGCATACCATTGTCAACTTCATCGCAACACTCATCGTTGAGTCTGGCCAGCCACTCGACAAAGCGATGTTGAAGATGAGTTGGCAATGCAAATACAAAAGAACCTTGATTCATAAATATATCGAGCAAGTGTAGAAATTCATCACCCATAATCTTGAATACGGCATGTTTCGAGCGAGTCACATCATCGGTGGAGAAGACATCGCGTATTCCTCGACGAAAGGGAATAAAATAGAAGATGAATCGGCTGAGCAGTCCGTTTTCCGCATCGGGTATGAGGTGGCGTATCTGTTCGGGAGTACCAGCCAAGACTACGGAGACTCTCGGATTGTCGATTTCCAAGTATTCTCTATCTTTGCGACGGCTCATACTGATTGTTTCATGATGAAACGCCTTTCGGAGCAAGTCGGAGTAATTGCCATGCTCGGATTTGAGCGTCTGGCTAAGCGTGTCACCCTCGGTCTCAAAGAGTAGCCCTATACCATCGTTGTCATGCAGTATGCTAATTAAAGAGCTTGCGCTGCTATTGGCAGGAATGATAAGAGTCTTCTGTGGTGGAGTAACTGGCTCCATCGCTTCAGGATTTTTGCCTTTGCACTTCTGATACTCGGACAGTTCACGCTTATATTCAATCATCCTCTGAGCAGTCTGTTCGTGCAGACGTTGATTGATGGGGGCCACAAGTTCACGGCAGAGCGTCAAAGCTCCTTTGCCCATACCGGCTTCGGCCACAACAAACAGATAAAGGTTAGAGTAAACCACACGTTCATCATAGACACCGCAGACATTGTAGAAGCAGACGGATAGACAGCCAATGACTCCAAGCAGTATCACATCGCGGTCTTCAATGGAGATGGCATTGTCGACCACTTTCCGCAAAAAGGGAGGTAAAGCTCCGAAAATCTCTTCGGGGAAGTGAGGCAGTTCGCTTTCTGATTTTACCCATTTTGCCGTTTTACCATTTTGGTTATTTGGTAAAATGGTATTAAAAGAGTGATGGAGTTCGATGCCAGCCTGGGCTGCATAATGGAAGAAGGAGGCGATGGTCACACCCGAGCCTCTGCCATTCAGACAATGAGTAAACTGCTTGTCTGTGTTCGCTGGCTCATAATCAGGATGGAGTCGGCTGACTTTGTGAAAGAAGTCTCGTCCACGTTCTCCCAATCCATCGGCCAAAGCGAAACCAATATTCACCCACATACCATAATCGGGGGCAATGTCAACGCCATTGGCCTCAATCTCCTGAACAACTCTGTCTATATCAGTAGCGAGGTCTGTTGTAGTCTCAGGAGTGTCATGTATCTGCAAGGCAGGTAGCGAAGCCTCTTGTTTAGAAAGGGCATTCTCCCAATATGGGGCGGAAAAGATTTTCTTTGACATATTCCGAGTATTTAGGGTTAATGTATGCCTGTGGGTCGTAGGGCAAGAAGCAGGAACGTGCAACGTCGCTTCCTGACTTATCCACAGGAGGCAATCCAGTTGACTCAATGCAGTTGGCTACAGCCTTGAAATAGCGGGAATGCTCCCAGCCTTTCAAGTCGATGGGGATAATCCACTTCACACCATCGCCTGATGGACTTGTGAACATCAGTTCCGTATCGAAGTAGTCATGCGTCAGAAGTCGCTCTTTGAACCTGTCGGGATTGCCGACATGGTCAAAGTCAAGGCACATCAATCCTGAGTGCTGAATCAACTCTTTCTCGTTTCGTTTGCGAAAAAGGCCCGAGAATGTACAATAGTCAAAATGAGTTGCCTTGTACTTCTTGGCTTCCGAAGGTGATGTCAAAGAGCGAAGTGTGTCGGTCTGTGGCTTGGCATAGTGACCGACAAGGTAGCGATAGACATCTACCACCGTGATGGCACGGCATGGCTCGATGTTCTGAATGGGTTTTCGGTAAAAGGAGAATCCATGCAGGTCGTCCATGCCGCGCCAGAAATCGGTTGCGTAGTCTTGCATCATACTTCTTTCCCTTTCTTTGACAAGACAAAAGCCTTGGCTTCTTGCAGCAGCTCTTCTTCTGACTTCTGGGCACCACGCTTCAACCACTCGTCTATCTCAGATTGAAGAAACATGAGTCCCTTGGTCATCTTATGATAGGGAATAGTCTTCTTGGATACCCATTCATAGACGGTCTGTTTCTTGGGATGGCTGGGATGATAAGCACAAAGCTCATCAATGTTCATCCATCGAGGTGATTCACTGGCCTGCTGTTTGTGCCGCAGGGTGTTTACAGTCTCCTGAAGGTTATCAACCTTTTTAATGAGGTAGTTCAATGCTCTCGGCATCTCCTCTAACGCTTTAACTTCAAAAATTTCTGTCATAATACTTATATATTTAATAATGTTATTCAGCCTTTTCTTGCGTTTCGGCGATGCAAAGTAAGTCACTATTTTACGAACAGCCATAAAATTTGAGCTTCAACAGGCCGATATTATAATTGCTTAAGATTCGAGTATGATTTTGCAGAAAAAATCATACTATAAAACTCACATACAATGATTTATGGCGACCGAACAAAAGAACATAGAAACCAACATGGAAGGGATGGTAAAGACATAAAAAAGCCCCCGAAGACTCGGAGGCTTGATGAAGATAAATAGAGAGGGTTAAATGGCTGCTATGCTTTCTTTGGGCGCATCTACAGCATCAAGATTATCGATGTGAATAACATCGGCAGCATTACGCTTACTCTTATCTACGATGTGAGCATAAATCTGGGTTGTTTTCACGTTGGTATGTCCAAGCATTCCCTTGATGGTATAGATATCCGTGTCATGTTCAAGCTGTAGGGTGGCAAAGGTGTGACGACTGCAATGGAATGTGATATGCTTTTTGATGCCCGAGGCTTCAATCCATTTTTTCAATGGACGGGAAATCCAAGAAGATCCTGTCAATCCTTCGAATACTCGTTGGGTTTGTTCACCTCGTTCTCCACATAACGAATATGCCTGTTCATTGATAGGGAGATAATCTACCACATGCGTCTTGCGCTGGGTAAAGTCAACTCGCCATCCACTTCCTGTCTGCGCTATTTCTCCCCATGTGAGGTCTTGGATGTCACACAGACGAACACCTGTGAGCACAGCAAAGAAGAATGCACGTTTCAATACTTCGTTCTCACATGGAGTCTTGGCCAGCATTTCTGCTTCCTCAAGTGTAAGTGTCTCTCGCTTAACCTTTACATCAGGGATGCCCTTTACTTTGGCTGCAATATCAATAGTCAGGTATTCGTCAATGAAAGCACGATGCAAACCAGCCTTAACGATTGCGAAATAAGTGGCGGCAGAATTCTGAGAGAGTGTGCCGCCCTTGTTTCCTCCTTGCGGGGCAGAGAGCATGAACAATTTTATGTCTTCAAGCAACTTCGCAGAGATTGTTTTGAACGGGATAGGCTTGCCCTTAGAGTAGATGGACAGCAGTTTACCTACACGAGTCCAGTTGACAATGATAGAATCTGAACTGTTTGGGTGGCACTTGTAAATAATGCTGTTGAAGTATGCAATGAAATCCTGTTCGCCGCGTTCGTTCTGAGCAATCATTTCCTGCTCTCTGTCGGAAAAAACCACAGCAGTATCGTACTCCTGCTGACGCAAGGCTCGTACCTTGTCGGCATATCTACATGCCTCCTTGTCCAACTGCGAGACGCATTGGATGATGCCGTTGGAATCTCGCTTCGGCTTGAACTTGTAGTTGCCTTCCGAATCAATGCCGGTTATGGCAGTTGTATCCCAAACTGGAGTGGTGATGGTGCGGTTGACCGCCTCAATGATTCTCTTAGGCTTAGTGCTGCCTGGATTGCGTACTGGGTACGACTCTGTGTAGAGGTACCACTCTTCACGGTACTCTGACTTGCGGAGCTTGACCGTCACTTTAGTGTGTAATAAAGGTTTTCTCATAATTCTTCTGATTTATATAAGTTATCAATTTCTTCTTTGGGAACATACACATAGTTACCGATTTGACGAGAGGGAATAGAATACTTCCTGACGTGAGCCCATACGGAACTGTCGTTGATGTGATACTTCTCACAGACTTCTCCGATGGTGTAGCAGTCTTCGGGCTCGAGACTGTACTTCTTGGGCAGAGGTGTTTCCTTGATGTGCTTGGCTATAGGCCGCTTCACAAACATCTTCTCCAGATCCTTACGGTTTATCCTTGTGAGCCTGGTTCCAATGTTGATGCTTGGTATCTGACCTCTGCGAACCATCAGATACAGCGTATCACGTTCAACACCATAGATGGCTACAGCTTCCCTAATGGAGATATAGTCTCTCAGCTTGGGAACACTTTTGGCAATCAAAGCCAGTTTCTTTTCTTTGGCTTCTGCTCTCTTCTTTTGTGCATAGGCGGCTTCGCTGCATTTCTTACAGCAGTAAATACTGTCAAGCGTCTTTATGATGAACGCTTTCCCACAGAATTTGCACTTCCTTTTGATTTCTAATCCTAATTTTGGCATCTTTTTGTTACTTTTATTAGTTAATATGAGTATGCATCCTAAATGTTATACTTACATTTTGTCAGTAAACCATCCTGTACTTCATCTACTTTTAAGTAGGAATAAGTATGGATAAGTCGTAATTAGTCGAACTTGGTCGACATTTTTGTCGTGCTACACACATGTAACAAAAAAGCCGTAAAAAAAGGCAGAATAAGCACATAGAAAACATGGGCCCATAAAAAGCAAATGGCGTGTAACTCATTGAGCTACACGCCATTTGATAGTGTTTTGTTATGTCTTTACTTATGCGTCTCATTTGACTTCCTCAAAGTCAGCATCCTGAACGTTATCTCCGTGCTTGCTATTATCTTGCTGACCAGCACCACCGTTCATATCAGGACCAGCCTGTGCACCACCCTGTGCATACATTTCAGCACTTGCAGCCTGGAAAGCAGTATTGATTTCTGCCATA
>ERZ773276.1730-NODE-1730-length-15574-cov-8.165797_pt1 | contig 15574 bp, 12 predicted proteins | sample MGYA00511386_ERZ773276 | MGnify/ENA primary metagenome ERZ773276 (study PRJEB29015, sample SAMEA2737778) | human gut metagenome | biome: human gut; feature: human-associated habitat; material: faeces | place: China | collected 2012 ...
CTTTGCCTACACAGTCGTTCTCGGAATGGGGTATTCCTGGGAAGTTGCCCTTGCGGCAGTTCTCGCAGAAGGTATCATCTTCATTATCCTTTCCTGCTTTAACATCAGGGAAGCGATCTTCAACGCGATCCCGTTTAACTTAAAGAAAGCGGTCAGCGTTGGAATCGGTCTTTTCATCACATTCCTTGGTCTTCAGAATGCGAAGATCGTGATCGGTGGAGCAACGCTTGTAGGTCTGTTCTCTGTTGACGGCTACAACAAAACTCTCGCTGACGGTCTCACAGCGTCCATGAGCGACGCGGGGATCACCGTACTCCTTGCGATCTTCGGAGTCCTGATCACAGGAATCCTGATCGTGAAGAATGTAAAAGGAAACATCCTCTGGGGAATTCTTGCAACCTGGATCCTCGGCATGATCTGCCAGGCATGCGGTCTCTACGTTCCGAACCCGGCAAACGGCTTCTACAGCCTGTTCCCGGATTTTTCCAACGGACTTTCCATTCCAAGCCTTGCCCCGATTTTCGGAAAACTGGATTTCTCCATTCTGAAAACAGGCGAGTTCTTCGTGATCATGTTTGCATTCCTGTTTGTCGATATGTTTGATACCATCGGAACTCTGATCGGTGTATCTTCCAAGGCAAACATGCTCGACAAAAACGGAAAACTTCCGCGCATCAAGGGCGCGCTGATGGCAGATGCTGTTGCTACCTGCGCAGGTGCTGTTCTTGGTACTTCTACCACAACGACTTTCGTTGAGAGTGCTTCCGGCGTTTCCGAAGGCGGCCGTACCGGTCTTACCGCTGTTACCACTGCAATCCTCTTCGGCCTCGCTCTGTTCCTCTCCCCGATCTTCCTTGCCATCCCGTCCTTTGCAACGGCTCCGGCACTGATCGTGGTAGGCTTCTACATGCTGACCAACGTAGTCAACATTGATTTCAGCGATCTTTCCGAAGCGATTCCGTGCTATATCTGCATCGGAGCTATGCCGTTCTTCTACAGCATTTCCGAAGGTATTGCCATGGGAGTTATCTCCTACGTTGCAATCCAGATCCTGAGCGGAAAAGCAAAAGAAAAAAAGATCAGCGTGATCATGTACATCCTGGCTGTTCTGTTTATCTTAAAATACCTTCTTCTGTAATGGCTTTTTAACGATACAGAACCGCATAAAAAGGCTCCTGTCCCACAGATTTTATTCTGTGAAACAGGAGCTCTTTTTATGCTCTGGATCAAAAATTTTTATTCTGCCAGGGTCCTGTAAAAGCAGGTGCGGTTTCCGGTGTGGCACGCTGCGCCGACCTGTTCTACTTTGGCAAGGATTGTATCGTTGTCGCAGTCGATCAGAAGCTGTTTTACATACTGCACATGGCCGGAGCTCAGTCCCTTCGTCCAGAGCTCATTGCGGCTTCTGCTCCAGTACGTCATTTTTCCAAGGCGCAGTGTCGTCTCAAACGCTTCTTCATTCATGTAGGCGAGCATCAGCACTTCGTCATTTTCCGCATCCTGTACAACAACCGGAACCATGCCGTCGCTGTTTGTCTTAAAATCCGCCCAGGTAAAATCACATTTTAATGCTTGTTTCATCTCTTGTTCTCCTCTTTTTCTGCTCTTACAGGCTGCCCTTGGTCGAGAGCACGCCGGCAATTCTCGGATCGAAGGAAGTTGCCTCATCGAGTGCCTTCGCAAATGCTTTGAACATCGCCTCGATGATGTGGTGGTTATTTCCGCCGTCAAGCACTTTGATATGCAGATTCATCTGCGCCGCATAGGAAACGGCGTAGAAGAATTCTTTTACCATCTCGGTCTCCATCTCTCCTACTTTCTCCCGCGTAAATTCTGCCTGGAAAGAGAGATACGGTCTGCCGCAGAGGTCAACGGCCGAGAGCACCAGTGTCTCGTCCATCGGAAGGATTCTGTCGCCGTAGCGGCGGATACCCTGTTTGTCGCCGACTGCCTCGCGGATTGCAGTTCCGAGCACGATACCGGTGTCCTCGATCGTGTGGTGGCCGTCTACATCAAGATCTCCGTCTACAGAAACGGAAAGGTCGAAAAGACCGTGGCGGGCAAAGCCGTCGAGCATATGGTCAAAAAAGCCGATGCCGGTGTGGATGTCGCTCTTTCCCGTTCCATCCAGATTTAATGTCATGCGGATCTTTGTTTCTTTTGTCACGCGTTCTACGCTGGCTGTTCTGTTCTCCACTTACTCTTCCCCCTCAAAACGGACGGCAATCGAATTGGCGTGTGCCGTCAAGCTCTCTGATTTTGCAAAGCTCTCGATATCCTCGTGGATCTCGGAAAGGGCTTCTCTGGAATAATAGATGATGCTGGATTTCTTCACGAAATCGTCTACGGACAGCGGTGAGAAGAATTTTGCGGTTCCGTTCGTCGGCAGGATATGGTTCGGGCCGGCAAAATAGTCACCGAGAGGCTCGCTGGAGTTCTCGCCGAGGAAAATAGCACCGGCGTTATGTACCTTCATCATATCCTCAAACGGGTTCTTCGTCACGATCTCGAGGTGCTCCGGTGCGATGGCATCTACGGTGTCGATCGCTTCCTGATGCGAATCGGTGACAAGGATGTAGCCGAAGTTGTCCAGTGATTTGGAGATGATGTCGCTTCTGGAGAGGACTTTTAAGAAACCGTCTACCTCTTCACTTACCTTCTCTGCCAGTTCCTGGGAGGTGGTAATGAGGATCGCACTTGCAAGCTCATCATGCTCAGCCTGGCTTAAGAGATCGGCTGCCACGAACCGCGGATTTGCAGTCTCATCAGCAAGGACAAGAATCTCACTTGGGCCTGCGATGGAGTCGATGCTGACATTTCCGTATACGGCTTTCTTTGCAAGGGCAACGTAGATGTTTCCAGGTCCTACGATTTTATCGACTTTCGGAATGCTCTCGGTTCCGTAAGCAAGGGCTGCAATTGCCTGTGCACCGCCGATTTTAAAGACGCGGTCCGCACCGGCTTCTTTTGCTGCCGCAAGGACAACCGGGTTGACTTTTCCGTCTCTGCCGCACGGCGTTGTCATGCAGATTTCTTTGACTCCTGCCACTTTTGCCGGAAGAATGTTCATCAGAACGGAGGACGGATACGCTGCCTTTCCTCCCGGAACGTATACGCCGACACGGTTCAGGGCGGTCAGCTTCTGGCCAAGCATCGTTCCGTTCTCGGTAGAGGTGAACCAGCTGTTCTGTTTCTGTTTTTCGTGGAATTCACGGATATTTTTCATGGATCTGCGGATGACACCGATCAGCTCTGGATCTACGATGTTGTACGCTTCATCAATCTCTTCCTGTGTTACTTCTACGGTAGAAGCATCGAGTACCGCGTGGTCGAATTTCTCGGTATATTCGAAAACGGCTGCGTCTTTTCTTGTTTTTACATTCTCAATGATCTCCTGCACGGAAGCCTCGTACGTTCCGTACTGTGTCGGGCTTCGTTTCAGCATATTCTCCAGAATATTTTCTGTGGTCTCTTTTGTCAGTTTTACGATTCTCATACCAGTGCTCCTTTCAGATCCTGAATTAATTTGGTAATTCTCTCATTTTCCATCCGCATGCTCACCTGGTTGACAACCATGCGCGCAGACAGCGGGCAGACCTCCTCGAGAACGGTCAGGCCGTTTTCCCGTAAAGTGCTTCCTGTCTCTACAATATCCACAATCACTTCGGAAAGTCCGACAATCGGTGCCAGCTCGATCGAGCCGTTCAGCTTGATCATCTCAACGGTCTGGTGCTTGCGGTTGTAGAAGTAATCCTTGGCAATGTTTGGGTACTTCGTTGCCACACGGATCTGCTGGTTGTGCTGCAGCAGCTCACGCGCGGATTCCGGTCCGCAGACACACATGCGGCACTTGCCGTAGCCAAGGTCCAATACCTCGTAGAGGCGTCTTCCTTCCTCCAGAATCGTGTCCTTTCCGACGATTCCGATATCCGCTGCGCCGTACTCCACATAGGTCGGCACATCCGGACCTTTGGCGAGGAAGAAACGGAGCTTATGCTCTTCGTCCGTGAAAATCAGCTTTCTCGTATCTTTATTTTTCATTTCATCGCAGGTGATGCCGACTTTTTCCAGCAGCTCCAGCGTCTGGTACGCCAGGCGTCCTTTTGTCAGTGCAATGGTCAAATATCTCATCTTTTTCGTACCCTTCCTCTCCTACAGCTCCACCGGCTGTACTTCTCCTGTCGACAAATCGATAGCAAGCACCGAATCGCTCTTCTGAATATAGACAATGCCGCCGAACTGGTTCTTTCTGCCGTATTCTTCATAATCTGCAAGAACCTTGTCCCTTGCAAAGCAGACCAGCGCGACATCCATGCCCTTGCTTCTGTGCTCGTTAGCAAGTTTTACGGCCAGCGGCTGAAGAAAATCCGGGTAGAGCAGCATCGTTTTCGTATTGGCAATCGGAAGAGAAATTTTCTGGCGCTCCAGTGCATTCATCAGAGATTCCATGACAGTACAGAATCCGATCGCCGGCGCTTTCTTTCCGAAGTGCTGCAGCAGTGCATCGTAGCGGCCGCCTTTTACGATCGGCTCGCCGGTGCCGTAGGTGTAGGCCTGGAAAATAATACCAGTGTAGTAATGGAATTTGCTTAAAAGGCCGAGATCGAAGAAGACGTATTTTTCATAGCCGTAATCTTTAACGATCTCATAGATCGTAGCCAGACGATCGAGTGCCTCTCTTGCCGCCGAATTTCTTGTAAGGCCTTTTGCCTTTTCGAGAATCTCTGCATTTCCGAACAGCTGCGGAACATCACGGAGTGCTTCAAACAGATCACTTCGAAGGTTCTGTTTTGCCAGCAGCTCCTCGGCGCCAAAATGATTTTTAATGGAAATCAGTTCTTTTAATTCGTTCAGAACATCCTCGGCGAGAGCAGCTTCCTCGGCGAGCGCCTGGAAGAAACCTACGTGGCCGATGCTGATCTGGAAATCGGTAAGACCGGCATCCAGCATAACTTTTACGGTCATCGCAATGATCTCTGCGTCTGCCATTGCGGAATCATCGTTTAAGAGCTCGACACCCATCTGGGTGGACTCTTTTAAGCGGCCCTGATAGCTGCTGCTGTTGACGAAGCTGCTTCCTCTGTAGCAAAGGCGGATCGGCATCGTCTCTTCCATGAAATACATGGAGGCTGCGCGTGCAATCGACGGGGTAAAGTCCGGACGGAGCACAAGGGTGTTGCCGTCGCGGTCAAAGAATTTGTAGAGCTCGCGGGACGGTGTTGTTCCCACTTCTCTTCCGAATACATCAAAAAACTCGAACGTCGGTGTTTCAATATCCTGATATCCAAACGCATGAAATACCTGCTCAATCTGATTCTCCAGGTATAATTTTTTCGTACATTCCTGATTGTAGACATCCCGGACGCCTTCCGGGGTATGAATTAATCGATCCATGTTTTGTTGTCCTCACTTTTTCGCTTTAGTTCGCTACCATATTACCATATTAAATTTAAAACTATGGTTAGTATATCGGAAAACATTTTCCCTGTCAACTCAAAATTTTAATCCGCTTTCGAATCCCGTATCTCCAGATCCTTCTGGATTCCGTTCAGGTACGGGACGAGAACGCTGCTTCCCGTTCTGGGAAGGAAGAATGACGTTTCAAGCTCGGTGTAGGAAAAATGCTTCTTTCCGCCGTTCTGTTGTCCCTTTCCGGATGGACTGCCTTTGCAGATTCTCCGGATATGACAGCCGGCCAGGGTGGGATGACCCAGAGCGCCATGATCAATGTAAAGACCGGACAGCAGTCCGGCGGCGCAGGACAGATTACCGATGAAACTGCGGAAAGCAAAACGGAATCTTCTGTGGCTGTGAAGCAGTCCCAACAGCAGACCGTGGCAGTGGGGGATGCGTCCCTCTACCTGTCCAAGACCGATGATGAAGCCATTGAAGCCCAGGTAGGAAAGACGATTACATCCGTTGACTTTGCCGGCATTCCGGAAGAAGTTAAAACGAAACTCTCTCCTTTGGTACAGAGCAAACCGGGCACCCAGCTCACGGAAGAGGGAGTACGAAACGATGTGGCCTCTATCGGCTCTACCGGTGTATTCTCCCAGATTACGCCCGCTTTCAGTCCCGTGCCGGAAGGGGTGGGCATTACCTACCAGCTGGCGGCCAATCCGGTGGTTCATGACGTTACCTTTACGGGAAATACCATATTCACCAGTGACTATCTGAAGTCCATTATGAATATCCCCCAGGACAGCGTCCTCAACTTCGTGCTGGTGAACCAGAAGCTGAAGCAGATCGAAGATCTCTACCTGAAACAGGGTTACATGCTTGTTTCCATTCCTTCTGTCAATGTTTCTTCTGACGGCACCCTTCACGTAGATATTTCCGAAGGCGTAGTGGAAGATATTGTCATTGTAGGCAATGACAAGACCAAGGATAAGGTGATCACCCGCGAACTGAAGCTGGAGAAGGGCAAACCTTTCAATAAGTTCCAGGCAAGCCGCAGCATGGAAAGACTGTACAACCTGGGATACTTTGAAGATGTGAACATGAAGCTCCTGCCGGGCAAAGAAAATGAACACAATGTAATCATCGAAATCGATGTGATTGAACAGAAAACCGGTATCGTCACCGTAGGTGCCGGCTACTCCGACTCCGACGGTACCGTAGGTATTGTGGAACTGGGTGATACCAACTTCCGCGGTACCGGTGACAAGGTAAACTTCCACTGGGAATTCGGCGGCGCAGGGGACGGCAAGAACTACACCATTTCCTATACCCATCCCTGGATCAATGATAACGGCGACTCCCTGGGCGCATCTATTTTCAACCGTATTTATGAATATGATGACTATGATGCCAAAGGCCATGAAATCGCAGAATACGATAAGAGAAGAAAAGGCTGGAACCTCACCTGGGGCCATGTAACCGATGAGTACAGAACCAACTACTTCAATTTCGAATCCTCCAAGGAATCCTACGATGACCATGACGGATTTGATCCTCAAGGACGCTTCTACGACCAGATGGAAAAAGAAGGAGTCTCTGATTATCGTGATTCTACCTGGTACAAAGCTATTATGGATAACTTTGGTACCACCAACAGCTTTACCTTCACCCATGTATTTGATAACCGCGACAACTACTTCAATGCCAGCAAGGGCCACAGACTTTCCTTCGCAGCCCAGTGGGGCGGCCATGGACTGGGCGGGGACTATGACTTCTACAAGTTCACCGCTGAAGGCCGTTTCTACAAGAACCTGGGCAGCAGCCATATCCTGGCTCTCCGCCTGATGGCAGGCTATATCGACGGCGACGTTTCCTACGGCAACCTCTTCAGCCTGGGCGGCTCCAATACGCTCCGCGGCTATGAAGACGACCAGTTCAAAGGTAAGAAAATGTACGCCGGCACCCTGGAATACCGCTTCCCCATTGCGAAGAAGGTACAGGGCGTACTCTTCACCGATGTGGGCAGTACCTGGAGTCTGGACCAGGGCAAGATTCCCTGGTACGAAGATGATGATTCTCTCAACTGGGCAGTGGGCGTAGGCCTTCGTCTCCAGACGCCGATCGGACCAATCCGTCTTGACTACGGCCATGGGGACCAGAATAAGTTCCACTTCAGCTTCGGTACCCAGTTCTGATTTACAGGAGGAGGACCATGTTTTCTTCCTTGCTGAAAAAACAGATGATGCGGGCAGGATTTCTTCTGCTCGTTTCTTCTTTTCTCCTTTATTCCTCTGCCCAGGCGGCGCCTATTGAGAAAGTGGAGGTAGCCCTGGATGCAGCGGGAGGAGATTTGCCGCCGGCGGTGGAAAAGCGGGTGGTATCCAGTATTTCCTCCATTGGCAACCGTGTGTTTGTGGGAAAGGAAGAAAATCTCTTTGCTTTGAACAGCAGCGCCTATGACAAGGTGCTGGCAGACATTATCAACCGGGTGGTTATCGGCTATGTGGTGTCGGATCTCTCTGTAAACTACGGCAGGGATACGTCCATCCATGTGACCCTTCAGCCGGTGGGGCAGATCATCCGCCATGTGGATACGGAAATCGACTACGGCGGCCTTTCGCCGGATGCAGCCCGCTACGTGGCAGAGGATACGGCCGATGTGCCGTCTCTCATGGAAAACCTTCTCATTGGGCTTCCCGTAGATTCCGTGGGATGGGCGGAAAGTGTGTCCCAGTCGGCAGGCCGGGACCTTCTTTCCCAGATTCTTCCGGAATTCCAGGCAAACTTTGAAGTGGAGTCCGGAGAAAATACGAAGGTGAAGATTTACCTGATTCCTCAGGGAAAAATTGTCCGTTCCAGCAGGCTCACCTTTGAAAAGACCACCGTTCCAAGACTTCTCATGCTTCGAGCAGCAGAAGAGACGGAAAGTGCTCTGTCCTCTCTCCGGGGGCTTCCGGTGGACTTTGTTACCAGGCACAGCAGCCGGATCGCTTCTGATATGAATGAAATCCTCCAAAAGGACTCTTTCATCCGGAAATACGGCATTGCCACTGATACGACTCTTGTTTCCGGCGAAACGGCGGAACTTCAGGTGAACGCCTTGACAGATCACTGGGTGATCCGCACGGAAGTATGGCTTGATGCCGGAAGAGAGGGCGACAAGAACACGGCAGTGGAAGGAATGCTGGGCCACTATATCGGGAAACATGATACCCTCTTCGGGGAAGCCCGCTTCTATCCCGGCCCCATGGACTGGAATGTGTATGGCGGTTTTACCCATCAGTTCGGTTCCTTCATGGACCTGGGCTATAAGTATGATTTTGTGGACAGCGCCAGCCATATCTTTGGCACTGTGCCTATAGGAAATAAATTTGCCCTGCGCTACGACAGGGATTTCAGGGAAAGAGATAACGAATTTGGATTTTCCTATAAAATTCATAATTACATTACCTTGGAATACGTGTATAATGATGAAGATGGCAAATGGCTGAGACTCATTGCCAATTTATAAAGGAGTGGACTTATTATGATGACAACTCTTGGAAACAAGAAGAATGTAAAGATTTTTTCCTTTGCCCTGGCCGGCGTATTTATTGCGTCTGTAGCCGTCATGGCAGTGGTATCCATGGGAGATACGGCCAACGCTGCTCCCACCTCTGACATCGGCGTGGTAGACCAGAGAGAAGTGATTTCCTCCAACGGCCAGCTGGCATTAAACTACCAGCAGAAAATGAAGGAAACTGCCGATGAAATGCAGAAAGACTTCGACGCTAAATCTGCCGGTATGTCCGATGCAGATAAAGAAAAACTGTTCAATGACATGCAGCAGCAGTTCAATCAGAAACGCACTGCCATTGAAAAGGATATGGAAGACCAGGTCACCGGTGCTGTGAAATCTGTAGCATCCAAGAAAGGCCTGTCCCTGGTGGTAGACAAATCGGCTGTTATTTACGGTGGCACCGATATTACCAAGGATGTCAGCGATACTCTCAATAAATCTATTTCCGCATCCCAGTCTGCCGCTGCCTCCCAGAGCAAATAACGGAGGACTGAGATGATGCACCGCAGGTCCCTGCTTGCTGCTGCTGTTTCCGTCATGACTGCCCTGTCCCTTGTGCTTTCGGGCTGCGGGACGAAAAAAGAAGAAACACCGCCGCCGCCATCGGTGCACTACGGGGTGGCAGACCTGGAAACACTGGTGAAGGCTCACCCGAAATACAGTGAGTATTTCAAACTGGAAACTGAATATAACCAAATGCTTCACCAGTACCAGACAGAGCGGACAAAGCTCATTGATGTTTCTTCCAAACAGCAGAAAATCAATGCGGCTCTGGCGGATACAGCCCGCCGGACAGCAGCGGAAAACGAGCTGAAAACGAAAGTGAAGGCCCGGGAAGACGAACTCAATGAAGGATTGAAGAAACTCTATGATGACATTGAGAAAAGTCATGCGTCCAAAGGCACCATGAAACTGGAAACACTGACGCCCGAAGAAAGGGCGGAAATGGCCAACCTCCAGATGAAGCTTACCGTCCTTGGCGTCACCGGCGATGAAAAAGAGCAGGTAAAGGAAGAACTTCACAAACTCATGGACCTTCGCACAGCTCGGGAAAAAGCGGACATGGCAGGCTGGAGCGCTGATGAGATGAAACAGATGAGCGAGGCTAAAGAAAAAGCCCAGGCAGAACTGGAAGAATACTCCTCCAGCACCGCTGATGAAATCCGTAGCCGTCTCGAAAGCGAAGGAGAAGCGGATATATCCCAGGCAGAAGAAAGCTTTGCCGAAAACCATGAGGACTGGGATAATGAATGGCAGTCCCGCATTGATCAGAAACAGAAGCAGATGGCGGCTGTAAAAAAGGAAATCATGGAAGACATCGAGAAGGAAGCGGCAAGACTGGCTTCTGAAAAGAACCTGGACATGATTTTCTCCAAGTACAAAGCCAATATCAGCGCAGATGATGTAACCGGCGACCTGGCAGGCCGCATTGTGAATATACAGAAATAAGCAGGAGGAACAGTATGAATAAGGCTTCGTTGAAAAAACTGGCCTGCATTGGGATGATTGCCTTTGCCGCCGTTATCACAGGCTGCGGCAGTGAACATAAAGTGGCAGTGGTGGACTACCAGAAACTGGAAGACCAGTCCCCCAAGATTAAAGCAATCCAGCAGGAAATTACAGACAAGGATAAGGAAATCAGCAATCGACTGGCGGAAGACTCTAAGAAAGGCCTTTCCGATGAAGAAATGCAGAAAAAAGTACAGTCTGCCCAGCAGGAGCGCATGATTTTCATCCAGAGCAAGCAGAAGCAGATCGAATCCATGATCCAGTCCCAGGCAGGCATTATTGCCAAGGAAAAGAACATCGGCATTGTGATGAATAAAATGTCCGTTCCCGCAGGAGCCGTGGATATTACAGACGAAGTACTGGCCAAGATAGACGGAGGCGCGTCCAAAGCCGCTTCTTCCCAGTCCAAGTGAGGATGCATATGAAAAAAACAGCAGGTGAATTGGCAGAAATCGTAGGCGGCAGGCTGTATGGGGACAGCACCGTAGAAATTGATGATGTAAGGAGCGCAGAAAGCGCAGGTCCCTCCCATATTACCTTTGCCCGCGGCATTTATGCAGAGCATATCGAAGAAATGAAGGCAGGCGTCATTCTGGTAGATGAGCTTCCTGCCCATTATACGAAAAACCTGATCGTTGTGCCGGACTGCCGGCGTTCCTTCGGACAGCTGGTGGATCTCTACCATCCGGAAAGTCACTATACTCCGGGCATCCATCCAACAGCCGTGGTCAGTGACAAGGCAGTCATCGGCAAAAACGTATGCATTATGCCCTACGCCGTTATCGATGATGGCGCCCGTATCGGCGACGGCACCGTGATTTTCCCTTATACCTATGTGGGAAAAAATGCGCAGATCGGAAAAGACTGTGAAATCAATCCGGGCTGCGTGATCCATGAAAACAGCGTACTGGGAGACCGGGTGGTTCTTCGGGCCCATGCGGTGGTAGGAGGCCAGGGCTTTGGCTTCTCCACCGATGAAAAAGGTCATCATCACCATATCCGCCAGCTGGGGAAAGCAGTCATCAGCGATGACTGTGAGCTTGGCGCAGGAACTGCTGTGGATAACGGCGCTCTGAATGATACGGTGGTAGGAAGGGGCACCAAGATCGATAACCTGGTACACCTGGGACATAATGTACAGGTAGGGGAAGACTGCTTCATTATTGCCCAGACCGGTATCGCCGGCTCCACCACCATTGGAAACCACTGCATCCTGGCAGGCCAGACCGGTATCAACGGTCATGTGAAGATTGCAGACAATGTCATTCTTGGCGGTAAAACCGGAGTCATTGGAAATATTAAGGAACCCGGCGTGTACATGGGATATCCTGCCCGCACTCACGCCCAGTGGGGCAGAGTGGAAGTCATGATTTCCCATCTGCCGGAACTGATGAAGAAAGTCCGTCTTCTGGAAAAGAAACTGAAAGAAGCGGAAAAGAAATAACCGGTTTCTTCACAGGAAGTGGTCATTTCAAATTATTTACAGGAGGGGGTACAGGGTCTTTTAACAGGAAGACCCGGCCCTCTTTCTTTTTTCATTTCGAGGTTTGCTTATGGGTGCAACATACAGATTACTGAAAATCCTGGGCTGGGCGGCCTGCCGTCTCTCTCCCTCCGGCGCCGAAACCATGGGACGGGGGCTGGGTCATTTCTTCTGGACCTTTGTTCCGCCTAAGCGGAAGAAACTGGCTGTGAATAATATTCTCCGTGCCGGCATTACGAAAGACAGGAAGGAAGCAGAGAAGATTGCCAAAAATGCATCTCTCCGCTTTGGTCCCCTGGGGATATCCATGTTCCGTTTTCCCCTTCTCCATAAAAACAATATCCGGGACTATGTCACCATCCGGGGAAAAGAAAAACTGGATGCCCTGAAGGAAGAGGGGAAAGGCTGCATCCTGGCTGCTACCCACTGCGGCAACTGGGAAGTGGAAGGAGCGGCCCTTGCCCTCTATGGCTATCCCCTCCTTTCCGTGGCCATGCAGCAGAAGAACAAAGACTTTGATCGTTTCCTCTGTGAATACCGCTCCATGCCGGGCCAGAAGGTGGAATACAAAACAGGGGTGAGGGATATGCTGCGCCGACTCAAGGAAGGATACTTCGTTGGCCTTCTCTGCGACCAGGATCCCGGTGACACAGGCATCCTATCGCCCTTCCTGGGGCAGGAAACCCTAACCGCCACAGGGCCGGCCCATTTCTCCCTCCTCACCGGCCTGCCCGTAATGACCGCCTTCATTCATGAAACCAGCCCCTGGCACTATGAAATCATTATCGGTGACCCCATTCATGCCGACGAAGGACTGAAGAAAAAGGAAGCCATCAAAAATATTACGGACAAGGTGAATGAAAGACTGGAAAAATGGATCCGCACCTATCCGGAAGAATGGTTCTGGCTCCATAACCGATGGAAATGGACCGACTATTTCCACCCAGAACTGAAAGGAAAGCATCATGAACCAGCTGGAAACTGAAAAAATAGACATCCACGGCATTCCTGTCATTCTGGTGCATCCGCCCATGGAAACCGGAAAGCCTGCTATCCTCTATCACGGCTGGAGCAGCCGGGCCGAATACCAGCTGACCAAGGCCTCCATCCTGGCAGTGAACGGCTATACTGTTTTCATCCCTGAAGCCCTCTATCACGGTGAAAGGGGAGCCCTGAAAGATTTTTATCAGAAAGAAGACTATGATATATTCTGGAAAACCATTTTCCGGAATATGGAAGAATTTCCTTTCCTTTCAGATTACATCAAAGAAAGATATAGCGAAAAGCCCTTCATCCTGGGTCACTCCATGGGCGGCCTTTCTGTCCTTGGCATAGGAAGCGCTTATGGGAAAGATGTGAAAGGCATTGTTTCCTTTAACGGCTCCGGGGACTGGCTCCTGACCCATCTCTTCATTCAGGCCCGCTTCGGCATTTACATGAAAAAAGACTGGCCCCTTTATGATGAAATCGAAAAGAAATCGCCTATGGCCCATCTTGATACCCTTAAGGATGTGCCCATCTTCATGACCAATGGAGACAGCGATGGCTCCATAGACCCCAGAGCCCAGGCTCACTTCTATGATGAACTGGTGAAAGCGGGGGGAAAGGCGGAAAGAGTGGTTTATCCGCTTCTGGGCCATTTTGTAACAACAAATATGATGGATGACGGACTGCAATGGATGGAAAAAGTGCGTCCATAGCGGAAGAACGAAAGTTTCGGGGATTGACAGATTTTTTTACTGCAGCGCTTTCTGCCTTCACGCAGAAGCTGTATTTTCCATAAAAGGAGGGCTGTTTCTGAGCTACAATAAAAACATCATCACCCTGGTAGCCAGTATGTTCCTGGTTGCCTCCGGCTACACCATGGTGATTCCTTTTCTTCCCCTGTACCTGGGGGAATTGGGGGTGCCGGATCATGAAATCGCCCTTTGGACGGGACTTGTGTTTTCCAGCTGCTTTTTGGTGGCCGGCATCATGGGTCCTATCTGGGGAAAACTGGCCGATCTGGGCGGAAAGAAAAAAATGGCCGTTCGGGCGGCGGTGCTTCTGGGATTTTCCTATCTTTTCTGCGGACTCTGCCAGAATCAGTATCACCTTATGGCAGCCCGGGCCTTCCAGGGGTTTGCCAACGGATTTGTGGCTGCTTCCATGGCCATTATTTCCGACAGCGCCGACTCCGATAAACTGGGTGGCACCCTGGGCATGGCCCAGACCTCCCTGGTGGTGGGAGGCATCCTGGGGCCTCTCATGGGCGGTGCCCTGTCCCATGCCTTCGGTATGAGGAATACCTTCTTCCTTTCCGCCCTTTTTCTATGGATCGTGGCAGTGGCAGTTATCGTTTTCGTGAAAGATAGAAATACCGGGACTGTCCATAAAACCAGAGAAAAGACTTCTATTTCCCAGGACCTTTCCTATGCAGCCCATAATCCCTCCCTGAGAGAACTCCTTCTTCTCACCTTTTTCCTGCAGACCACCCTTCTGATGATACAGCCCGTTACATCCCTCTATGTGGGAGAGCTGATGCATCATGAAGGAAATATCGAGCTCACCGCCGGCTTCATCATGTCCAGCGGCGGTCTGGCAGGCGCTCTTACCACTACCCTGTGGGGAAAATTCGGACAGTCTCATGGCTATTACTACGCCATGGCCCTGACCCTTCTTTCCGCTGGAGCCTTTACGATTCTCCAGTCCATCCCCGACTCCATCTGGGGCTTCGGTATCTGCCAGTTTCTGGTGGGCTGCTTCGTTATCGGTGCCAATCCCTCCATTAATGCAGCCCTGGTGGAGCATACGCCCTCTGATTTCAGAGGACGCATATTCGGCCTCTCCAATACGGCCCAGCAGTTTGGAAATATGTGCGGTCCTCTTCTGTCCTCTCTCATTTCCATGGCCTTGGGCATCTGGGAAGTATACCTGGCTGCAGGACTGATCCAGCTTCTTTTAGGAATGAAGGTCGCTATGACCCATAGGAAAGAAGGTCGGTGACAGGCCCTTACAAATGGGAGAGGGATAGTCTTTGGGGTCCGGAAGGGCGCCGTTCCTTCACGATAAGGATGTGTCTATAAGGCTGCGTGGTCATCGCTGATAAATAAAATAAAAAAGTTTTCTGCTCTTTTCAAAAAACGGGACCTGCCGTTATTTATATAGTAGAGGGGCATGAAAGGCCCGCGGTTTTGCAGGAAATCACTCCATATGTTTCCAAGTGCGCATAAGAAATGATTCTATGGACTGATGGAAAGCAGAAAAGGTACCGCCTTTTCCCTCACCTTTTCCGGAAAAAGGGTGAAAATCAGTGTAAACTGAAAAAATAGCAGAGAAATCCAGGACTTCATCATCTATCTCGGCAGAAATGACGGGAGACTCATGCCTGGCGCGCGCCGTCGCACTTCGTGCAGCAGCGGCCGTAGACCATGCAGACACCGAACTCATTGGGCATAGGGGAGGGGAAGGCACCGGGTTTCTTTGTGGTGGTGGGACATGGAGCGGCTGGTAGTCTGTAAATGCGGGCTGGCAGCTGGTAACGTAACCAGCTGCCAGGCACAAGACGCTGGTTACACTTACGAACCTTCCTTAGTGTAAAATTTTACTCGGTAGGGGAATTTTTCCAGAAACAATAAAAGAGG
>ERZ773276.1748-NODE-1748-length-15402-cov-4.133251_pt1 | contig 15402 bp, 10 predicted proteins | sample MGYA00511386_ERZ773276 | MGnify/ENA primary metagenome ERZ773276 (study PRJEB29015, sample SAMEA2737778) | human gut metagenome | biome: human gut; feature: human-associated habitat; material: faeces | place: China | collected 2012 ...
AGCCGGAGGCTTACGTCCCGTCCACGGACACATACATCGAGAAGGATTCCTCCATCAACGACGAGATCGATAAGCTGCGGCATTCAGCGACGGCGGCGCTGTCAGAGCGTCAGGATGTGATTATTGTGGCATCGGTTTCCTGTATCTATGGTCTGGGAAGCCCGATCGATTACAAAAACATGGTTATTTCCCTGCGTCCGGGCATGGAGAAGGACCGCGACGAGGTCATTCACAAGCTGATCGACATTCAGTACAGCCGGAATGACATGGATTTCAAGCGAGGTTCGTTCCGGGTGCGCGGCGATGTGCTGGAGGTATACCCGGCGTATTCGGGCGGCGATGCGTACCGGATTGAGTTTTTCGGGGATGAGGTAGACCGGATCACAGAGATTGACACGCTGACGGGCGAGATCAAGGCGCAGTTAGGACATATCGCGATTTTCCCGGCATCGCATTATGTCATCCCGAAAGAGCGGATGGAGATTGCGGCAAACAATATTTTAGAGGAAATGAAGGAGCAGGTCGCTTACTTTAAGAGTGAGGATAAGCTTCTTGAGGCACAGAGAATAGAAGAAAGAACGAACTTTGATATAGAGATGATGCAGGAAACAGGCTTCTGTTCAGGTATTGAGAATTATTCAAGACATTTAGCAGGGCTTCCGGCAGGGTGTCCACCATATACGCTTATGGACTATTTTCCAGATGATTTTATGATTATTGTCGATGAGTCACATATTACTATTCCACAGATAAGGGGAATGTATGCAGGCGATCAGGCAAGAAAGACGACACTTGTAGACTATGGCTTCAGGCTTCCTTCAGCGAAGGATAACAGACCGCTTAATTTTCAGGAGTTTGAGGGCAAGATATCACAGATGCTTTTTGTATCTGCTACGCCTAGCAGGTATGAGGAAGAACACGAGCTTATGAGGGCAGAGCAGATTATAAGACCTACAGGACTTCTTGATCCAGAGATAACAGTCAGACCAATAGAGGGTCAGATAGATGATCTTATAAGTGAGATTAATAAGGAAGTTGAGAAAAAGAACAAGATACTTGTAACTACACTTACCAAGCGAATGGCAGAGGATCTCACAGATTATCTAAAGGAAGTCGGAATAAGAGTCAAGTATCTTCATGCGGATATTGATACACTAGAGAGACAGAAGATTATAAGGGATATGCGACTTGATGGATTCGATGTGCTTGTTGGTATTAATCTGCTTAGAGAGGGACTTGATATTCCAGAGATAAGTCTTGTGGCTATTCTTGATGCTGATAAAGAGGGCTTCCTAAGAACAGAGACTTCACTTATCCAGACTATAGGACGAGCTGCCAGAAATGCAGAGGGACACGTTATTATGTATGCAGATACTATAACAGAGTCTATGGAAAAGGCTATATCTGAGACGGAAAGACGTAGAAAGATACAGCAGGAGTACAATGAGGCACACGGAATAACCCCTCAGACTATAAAGAAGGCAGTAAGAGATCTTATAAGTATATCTAAGGCAGCAGAAGCAGATAATTCAAATGGAAGGCTTGATGTAGATTATGAATCTATGAGCATTAAAGATCTTGAAAAGGTTAAGAGGCAGATTGAGAAAAATATGCGTAAGGCTGCAGCAGAGCTTGATTTTGAACAAGCGGCTATGCTTCGTGATAAGATGATTGAGATTAATAAGTATATTTATGAGGATAAGAAGTCAGGCAGATAGAATTAATAGCTATTATACTAGGTGAGGCTATAAGTTCAAAAGCAATATTACGCAGTCAGAATTATAAAAAGTAGTTGCTGATTACGGAAAAAGCTTTATGTACCTGAGATGATTAAGGATTAAGAAAGAAGAAATAACGGAGAAAATAGAATATGGAAAAAGGCGATTACAGGAATTATATAAGAATAAGAGGTGCAAGTGAGCATAATCTTAAAAATATTGATGTAGATATACCAAGGGACAGTCTTGTAGTACTTACAGGTCTGTCTGGCTCTGGTAAGTCAAGTCTTGCCTTTGATACTATATATGCAGAAGGCCAGAGAAGATATATGGAGTCATTATCTTCATATGCAAGGCAATTCTTAGGACAGATGGAAAAGCCGGCGGTAGAGAGCATAGAAGGACTTTCACCAGCTATTTCCATAGACCAGAAGTCAACTAACAGAAATCCACGTTCAACAGTTGGAACTGTTACAGAGATATATGATTATTTCAGATTATTATATGCAAGAATAGGTACACCACATTGTCCAAAGTGTGGCAAAGTAATCAACAAGCAGACTGTAGACCAGATGGTTGATACTATTATGGAGCTTCCAGAAAGAACAAAGATACAGATATTAGCTCCAGTTGTAAGAGGAAGAAAAGGTGAACATAAGAAGCTTTTTGAACAGGCTAAAAAGAGTGGTTATGTAAGAGTTATTGCTGATGGCAATATGTATGAGCTTACAGATGAGATAAATCTTGATAAGAACAAGAAACATAATATAGAAATTGTTGTTGACCGTCTTGTAGTTAAAGATGGAATTAACAAAAGACTTACAGACTCAATAGAAACAGCACTTAAGCTTGCAGAGGGACTTATGACAGTTGATGTTATAGATGGTGAGCCGATTAACTTTTCACAGAGCTTTTCGTGTCCGGATTGTGGCATAAGCATAGATGAGATAGAGCCAAGAAGCTTTTCGTTCAACAATCCATTTGGTGCGTGCCCTGATTGTTACGGACTTGGTTATACAATGAATTTTGATGCAGAGCTTCTTATACCAGATGATTCATTAAGCATCGATGAGGGAGCTATAGTTGGTATGGGATGGCAGTCTGTAAAGGATGAGGGCAGCTTTTCTAGGGCTATTATGAGCGCACTTGCAAAGGAATATAACTTTAGTTTATCAACACCATTTAAGGATTATCCAGATGATATTAAGGATATGATTATAAATGGTACTAAGGGCAGAAGTGTTAAAGTGCATTACAAAGGCCAGAGAGGCGTTGGAGAATACGATATAGCATTTGAAGGCCTTATCCATAATATGGAGAAAAGATACAGGGAAACTTACTCAGACAGTGCAAAGCAGCAGTATGAGGAATTCATGCGCATAAGACCTTGTAAATCCTGCCACGGACAGAGATTAAAGTCATCATCTCTTGCTGTTACGATAGCAGATAAGAATATATATCAGATTACAGATATGTCTATTGTTAAGTTAAAGAAGTTCTTAGATGAGCTTGAGCTTACAGACAGACAGAAGTTTATCGGTGCAGATATACTTAAGGAGATTAAGGCAAGAATACAGTTTCTTATGGATGTAGGACTTGATTATCTTTCATTATCAAGAGCAACAGGTACGCTTTCAGGTGGTGAGGCACAGAGAATAAGACTTGCGACACAGATAGGTTCAGGACTTGTTGGTGTGGCTTATATACTTGATGAGCCAAGTATCGGACTTCATCAGAGAGATAACGACAAGCTGCTTGGGACACTTATACATTTGCGTGACCTTGGTAACTCAGTTATTGTGGTTGAACACGATGAAGATACTATGCGTGCCGCAGATTATATTGTTGATATAGGACCGGGTGCCGGACGTAATGGTGGAGAAGTCGTTGCGACAGGAACAGCGGCTGATATTATGGCATGCAAGGATTCGCTTACAGGTGCATATCTTAGCGGAAGAATCAAGATTCCAGTGCCGGCGAAGAGAAGAAAGCCGACAGGCTGGATAACTGTTAAGGGTGCAAGGGAGAATAATCTTAAAAATATTGATGTTGATATACCACTTGGAGTATTTACATGTGTAACAGGTGTATCGGGTTCAGGAAAGAGCTCCCTAGTGAATGAAATTCTGTATAAGCACCTTGCGAAGTCTTTAAACCGTGCAAGATGTATCGCTGGTGACCATGATGATATTACAGGAATTGAGCAGCTTGATAAGGTTATAGATATTGACCAGTCGCCAATAGGAAGAACTCCACGTTCTAATCCTGCGACATATACAGGCGTATTTGATATGATAAGGGATCTTTTTGCTTCAACAACAGATGCTAAGGAAAGAGGTTATAACAAAGGACGTTTCAGCTTTAATGTAAAGGGAGGACGTTGTGAGTCTTGTTCTGGAGATGGTATTATCAAGATAGAAATGCATTTCCTGCCGGATGTATACGTGCCTTGTGAAGTGTGTGATGGAAAGCGTTATAACAGGGAAACACTTGAAGTTAAGTATAAGGGAAAGAGCATATATGACGTGCTTGATATGACAGTTGAGGATGCAGTTGATTTCTTTGAAAATGTGCCATCAGTCAGAAGAAAAATAGAAACTCTTAATGACGTTGGACTTTCATATATTAAGTTAGGACAGCCATCTACAGAGCTTTCAGGTGGAGAGGCACAGAGAATAAAGCTTGCTACAGAGCTTTCTAAAAGAAGTACAGGAAAGACTATATATATTCTTGATGAACCTACAACAGGACTTCATTTTGCCGATGTCCACAAGCTTGTTGATATACTTCATAAGCTTGCGGAGGGCGGTAACACTGTTGTTGTTATTGAGCATAATCTTGATGTTATCAAAACAGCCGATTATATTATAGATATGGGACCAGAAGGTGGCGACAGAGGTGGTACAGTTATTGCAAAGGGTACACCAGAAGAGGTTGCCAAGGTTAAGAAGTCTTATACGGGACAGTATGTTAAGAAGTATTTATAAGGATGGTGCAGATGACGGCATTGTGGATGAAAGTTCAATGATAGAAGATGTTTAAAATATCTAAATTGGCAAATTTGAAAATTGCAGGTGCTGGTCAGTGTTATAAATTATAAAAACATATCTTTTATAGTTATTTTGAATAATATAAAGTGTAAAAATACGACATTTGATTGCTAGGAGAAGAAAAATGGTATCAGGCATTATATTTGATATGGATGGCGTTCTTATAGATTCAGAAAGACAGTCTAATGAGGGCTGGATATGGGCGGCAGGGCAGCTTGGAGTGGATATGCCCATGTGGCTTATAGACAGCTTTAAGGGTGCTCCGGCAGAGCTTTGCTGCAAGTTCTTTGATGATTATTACAAGGGTGTGATAGATTATTGGGAAGCGAAGGAGCTTAGAACACAGCATGTATACAAGATAAGGGAAACAGAAGGTATTCCTGTTAAAAAGGGTGTAAAGGACATATTTGAATATATAAGAAATAATGGACTAAAATGTGCGGTTGCTACATCAACAAGGCGTGAAAGTGCTGAGAAAACACTTCATGAAATAGGAGTGTGGGATTATCTTGATGCAGTTGTATATGGAGATGAAGTCGAACATGGAAAGCCAGAACCGGATATATTTCTTCGTGCTGCCAAGGAAATAGGCGTAAATCCGTCAGAGGCAGTAGTAGTTGAGGACAGTATCAATGGAATTAAGGCTGGATATGCGGCAGATATGAGAGTTGTCCATATTCCTGATACAATAGCAATAGATGATGATATAAGGAAGCTTACATATATGGTATGTGCTGACCTTAATGGACTTATCGATGTTGTGGAAAGTATTAACAAACCAGTTATTAACAGGAAAAATGTTATCAATGCATTTGCAGAGTATGTAAGAAATTATGACCCATCAGATGAAAAGATAAAGCTTAAGATAGATCATACCTACAGAGTAGCAGGACTGTGTCAAAGAATTGCAGAATCATTAGGCTTAAGTGAACCGGATGTAGATATTGCATGGCTTCTTGGAATGTTACACGATATAGGAAGATTTGAGCAGATAAGGCGTTTCGGTACATTTAATGATGCCCAGTCAGTAGACCATGCAGAATTCGGGGCAGATCTGCTGTTTAAGGAAGGTCTTATAAGGAAGTTTGCAGAAGGGTATTATGAAGAATGTGAGCTTGCACGTTCAGGGAATGAAGAAGCTGAGCAGATAATAAAAAATAATGAGTACCACAATAAAGATACAGGACTTCTTGAAATGGCAATAAGACAGCATAATAAGTATCGTGTAAAAGAAGACCTCACTGAAAGACAGCGTATGTTTTGTGATATACTGCGTGATGCAGATAAGGTTGACATATTTAAGGTAAATGCAGATATTCCTATGGAGATTATATATGATGTAACAACAGAGGAGCTTAAGAATGGAATTATAACCAAAGAGGTACTTGAGAGCTTTTATAAGAAGGAAACAGTACTTAAAAGTGTAAGAAGGAGTGCAGTTGACCATATAGTAGGGCATATATCACTGCTTTTTGAACTTGTATATAAAGAAAGTTATAGACAGGCCAAGGAACAAGGTTATGTATATAAACTGCTGGATTTTAAGTCTGATGTACCTGAAGTTAATGCAGAATTTGACGATATGAGGAAATATGTAGACGAGTTCCTTATGGAAATATAAAGCTGTATAAATCAGAAATTAAGCGGTATAAGCATACAACAGATTAATAATAGGAGGTTGTGTTGTATGGGATTGTAATAAAGATTGAAGAATATGCTTGTCATTATACCGCTTGTTTACTATAATAAATGTATATATGAGTTGTAGATGTGTTATATATACTGATATATACTTTGAAAGTAATAGGAGAAAATATAAGACAATAAAAGCAGTAAATTGCTATACAGAAATTGTTATGTAAAATATTCAATTAATATATGTGTGTTATATGTATATGTTATATATGCGTATGTTATATATGTGTATATTATGATACCAGGGGCAAAAGGTCTAAACCCACATGAGCTCGCTCATAGGTGGGTGAAAGACCTTGTGACCCACTCCCTGATATGAGCATAAAAGTGGGATGATAATCCCACGATATGCGAATATTGGGGAGAATATATATTACATATTTCAGATTGATTCGGATTAATTCAGAGTAGTTCAGACTGGTTTAGAGTAGTTCAGGCAGATTTAGACTGGTTCAGAGTAGTTCAGGCTGGTTCGGATTAAATCAGATTAAATTAAGCGGAAAATCCATAGGTAAATGTGGGTTTTCCGTTTTTTGATTTTCACCTAAAAAAATTCCTATCAAAGTATCGTGAAAAATTCATTTGTATTGTAATGCAAATGGGGGTTAAGTAAAACATCCAGACAACCGATAAACTTATCATAAAGAAATAAAAAAGTTTTTTGTTTATGATAGAAAGAGAGGCGGTTAGTATGCGTATAGATGCTTATAATGCTGTCAGCCAGGTATATAAGACAAGTGCTTATGCCAGGGAAAAAGGCATGGCTGTTAAGAAAACTGAAAAAGACAAGTATGAATTATCAGATACAGCCAGATTATATAATACAGCTAAGGCAGCAGTTAGTGAAGCTTCTGATGTAAGACTTGATAAAGTCAACGACATTAAGGCACGTATTGCAGCCGGAACATATAATATAAGTTCAGAGGCAGTAGCCGAGAAGATGCTTGGCAGTGTATCTACATTGACATTCTGATGAAAAAGAATGCATATGGTCAGAGGATGCATTGGGATTGTGCATTGCTGTACAGTTTTATAGTTTGCTGACACGATAATCTTAAGACGGAGGAGCATATATGGCAAGCCTGATAGATTGTTTAATCGAAGACCTTACGAATGAGAATGATGGATATGAGAAGCTCCTTAGTCTGTCGAATGAAAAAACATCTGCCATAGTAAGTGGCAATATCGAAAAGCTTCAGGAGATATTTACAAGAGAGCAGAAGCTCATAGAAGAAGTAGATGTATATGAGAAAAAAAGACAGGAAGATGTGAAGGATATATGTAATGTGCTAAGACTTCCATATGAAGAGATAAAGGTTGAACACATAGTACAGATACTTGAAAAGAAAGCTAAAGAGCATGATGCTCTTCAGAACATATATCTTAAGCTTAAAAGAACACTTAGCCAGCTTACAGCGGCTAATGAGAACAATAAGCTGCTGCTTAAAGAATCTATGGATATGATTCAGTTTGAGCTTGATCTAGCAAGAAACTCAGTGTTGAAGCCACAGACAGGCAACTATGGAAGAACAGCTTATGAAGAACAGGAAATAACAGGTGCTACAGGATTTGATGCAAAGCAGTGATATAAACTAAAGAAAAGTATTAAAACAGATAAAAGATTATAAAAGATTACATTAAGTCTGGTATGTGGAAAAGGATTGAAGCAGGCTGGACTTACATATAAGTATAGAATAATATCAGATATAATATAAGAATCACATTTTCAAAGGATTGAATTGGGATGTTTAATGGTACTGCGGTATTAGAACCAGTTTTATTTTTGATAGTGTGATTTTTTTAATGGAGGAATTATGGCAAACGGAATGGGGTCGCTGATGGTAGGAGCCACAGGCTTAAGATCGTCGCAGACAGCACTTAATACAACAGCACATAACCTTTCCAATGTTAATACAGAAGGGTATACAAGGCAGCAGATAACATTTGCAGATTCAACATATGCTAACGTGTTTTCTAAGAGCCTTAACAAAGGCAAGTATGGCTTAGGCGTAGATATAGATGCGATAAGCCGCATAAGGAATGAGTTCATAGACAGGTCATACAGAACTGAAAGTTCAAGACTGGGATTCTATGAAAGTCAGGCTAATGCGGTATACGAGGTTGAAGACTGGTTTGGTGAAATGCAGGGAGTTACTTATCAGCAGCATATCACAAACCTTTACAATGCAGTAAACGAACTTACAAAGAATCCAACAAGTACTATAGCCAGGTCATCACTTATACAGAATGCTACAGCATTCATAGACCGTTCAGAGGCTATATATAGTGGACTTAAGGATTATCAGGTTACGCTGAATACCGAAGTAAACAACATGGTGGAAAAGATTAATTCACTTGGACAGAAGATATATAATCTTAACAAAGGCATCGTTAAGGTCGAAGCGGAAGGTGTGGAGCGTGCGAACGATTTAAGAGATTCAAGAGATCTTGCACTTGATGAGCTTAGTAAGTATATAGATATTGATTATTATGAGACAAAGGATGGCGAAGTAATAGTTAGTGCTGAGAATGTCCCATTTATAACAAAAAATGATATCGCAAAGATGAGCGTAAGAGAAGAAGGAACATATGGACTGCTTATACCTCAGTGGGAGGGATATCAGCAGGATGTATATGACTTTGACAAGCAGGCAAACAATGCCAATGACACAGATAAAGGCAAGCTTAAAGGACTGCTTATCGCAAGAGGTGTTATAGAGGTAAACTACACAGATATTCCAGTAATGCCTGAAAGAGCAGACTATGATCTTACAACAGAGCAGGGTATGGCAGAATATAATAGTGCCATGGATGCGTATCAGCAGAAGCAGGATTACTATAACAAGTATATAGAGCCATCAGCTATCCTTAGTGCTATAGCAGGCTTTGACAAGCTTGTAAATGGAATAGTAACAGCCATGAATGATGTTTTATGTCCGGAAACTACCATGGATACAACAAAAGAGCTCACAGATGCAGATGGCAATATATTAAAGGCAGAGAAGTATGTATACAATGCATCGACACATGATGTGCTTTATGACAGCCATGGCAACGTAGTTGCCGGAAAAGAAAATGGTGATGGAACATACAGTTATGAAGCATCTGGAAAGCTGTATGTTGATGCTAATCAGGAAGAAACAGAGAATATAGACAGCATGACATACAAGATACTTGATATGAGCAAGGCTGGATATGGCATGGATGACGATGAAACAAGAGGTGTTGAACTCTTTAAAAGAAACGGTACAGACAGATATAAGCAGATCACAGGTGCAGATGGCAGTACAATATATGTAAGAAACAACCTGAATGTTACCGGCTTTGAAACTGACTATACACTTGGTAATCTGATTATCAATCCTGAGGCTTCACAGAATGTAGGTACACTCCCTCTTTCTACAGAGCATGGCAAGGAGGATTTCTCAAAGGTAAATGAGCTTATAGATACATTCAGCAAAAAGTTTGCATCACTTAACCCTGAGAACTATGCAAAGGCAGATTTCAACACATTTTACAATGATTATATAGGTGAGTTTGCTACGATGGGAAGCGTGCTTACCAAGTATGTCAACAACCAGACAACCATGGTCAATGGTTATGACAACCAGAGACTGCAGACATCAGGTGTATCATCTGATGAAGAGCTTCAGAAGATGATTAAGTATCAGCACGCATATAATGCGGCTTCAAGATATATCAACGTAGTAAGTGAGATGATAGAACATCTTGTTACATCACTTGGACATGCATGATGAATAACAGAGGAACCTTTTGCCACTTACATCATGATTTGATAATAATGGCTGGCTTATTTTAGAGCAATCAGCAGACTTAGAAACAGTAAGTTGGTTAAAGAGACTATAGGAAACAACAAGAATGGAGAAATAATATGGCATCTACATTTTTTGGTTTATCAATATCATATAAAGGACTTCAGGCAGCGCAGACATCCATAACAACATCAGCGCACAACCTGTCAAACATTAATACAGAAGGCTATACGAAGCAGAGTGCAGAGTTAAAGGCAGCTGACTCATTAAGAACATTTTCATCATATGGAACTATAGGTTCCGGTGTTGATGTTGTCGGCATCAATCAGACAAGAGACAGCTACTATGACCAGAAGTATAGAAACAATATGTCTAACTATGGACAGTATGAATCAAAGAACAACTACATGACACAGATAGAGGACTATCTGAATGAGTTTATACTTAACGGATTCTCTAAAGAATACAGCAACTTCTTTTCAGCAGTTAACCAGCTGACTATAACACCATCTGATGAATCGGCAAAGAACCAGCTTATAAATAACGCAAAAAGTATGTCGGATTATTTCAACACACTCTCAACTAACTTGAGAAATGTGCAGTCAGATGCTAATAATGAGATAAAAGATACAGTAGACCACATCAATACTCTTGCACAGAATATAACATCACTTAATAAGCAGATTAACCAGATAGAAGCCTGCTATGGAGATGCTAACGACTTAAGAGACCAGAGAAATGCACTTGTGGATAATCTGTCAAAGTATATCAATATATCAACTAATGAGACACCGATAGCAAACGGACTTACATCTTTCCAGATAACAGTTAATGGACAGTCGCTTGTAAACAACTATGATTATAAGACACTTGAGGTAGTCGCAAGAACGCAGAAAAGAAATGCAAGCGATGCAGAAGGATTATATGACATACAGTGGAGTGATGATGATCCTTTTGATATATATAGTTCTTCACTTGGAGGTCAGCTTAAGGCACTTGTAGATATAAGGGATGGCTGTAACGGTGAGATAGAATCAGTTGCAACAGATGCAGATGGCAGCTATAAGCTTGATGATGATGGAAACAGAGTGACAGAGACGAATCCACAGGCTTCATCAAATGTTAACTATAAGGGTATTCCTTACTATCAGTCACAGCTTAACCAGTTCATACAGACATTCTCACAGGCAGTCAACAACATATTTAAGAGTGGATATGTATCAGATGCTAAAACAGAGGATGCTGCCAACAAGGGTATAGCGTTGTTTGTAGTAGGAGATAATTCAAAGACACTTACAGCCTCAACAGTATCAGTTAATTCTGAGCTTCTTAAGGATGCCAACAAGCTTGCAACAAAGACAACAGTAAGCGAAGGCGAAGGCAGTGCAAGCATTATGGATAAGCTTAATGCATTACAGAAGGAAAGACTGTTTGATGGTGGTACAGGTTCGTACTTCCTTGAAACTATAGTCAGTGATATGTCTATAGATGCAAGCAAGGCTAAGACATTTTTAACAAACTACAACAATATGAAGACAACTATACAGAATCAGCGACTTTCAGTCATGGGTGTAGATACAGATGAAGAAGCCATGGATATCATGAAGTTCCAGCAGGCTTATAATCTTAACTCAAAGATGATGTCAGTTATGAATCAGATATATGATAAGCTTATTAACCAGACAGGCTTATAAAATGTGAAATATGCCGGATATACTTAATAACATTTTTATATAAATGCTTTGCACGCAGGCACAGACAAGATGAGTGCAAAAGAATATTTATAAAAGAAGATTATTCATAAAAAGAAGATTTTAAAAATGCAGATATCACATAAATCAATATAGATACGAGGTGGAATATATGAGAGTTACGAATCAGATGATGATAAACAGTTCTATAGCTAACATACAGGCTAATAAGAACCAGATAAATACCATGGATACACAGTTATCTACACAGAAGAAGATTAACAAGCCTTCTGATGACCCAATCATAGCTATAAGAGCACTCAGACTCAGAAGCAGCCTTGACCAGGTAACACAGTATGTAAATAAGAATATACCTGATGCTTCATCATGGCTTTCGGTTACGCAGGATGCACTTGCACAGGGATATGATATAGCTTACCAGCTGTATTCATATTGCAACCAGGGTGCTTCAGATTCTTATTCATCAGATGAGCGTAGTACAATCATACAGACACTTGACAAGCTGAAGAACTCATACTATGTGCAGGGTGATGTAGACTATGCCGGAAGATATGTTTTTACAGGCTTTGCTACAGACAGACCGCTCACATATCCATCAGATGTTAAAGCAGCTGAGGCAGATTATACTATAACACAGAACTTTGACAGAGAGAGCATCAGTGAAAAAAAGGTATATACCAATGCATATACAAACGAAGATATCATTAATCTGAATGTCAAGAAGGATGCAGACGGCAAGATAGTGACACCTAATGTGGCTACAGTTCATAGAATACAGCTGGGTTACTCAGAGGTAGATGCTGATGGAACATTTAAGATTACAGATGCCAGTGGAAATGTGGCTACAGTAACTAAGAATGATGATGGAACGGCTAATGTAACAGGAATAGTAAATGCCAATGGTGAGACTATAGATTCTCTGGATGATGGAAGCGGCAATCCAGTGAGTATAACATTTACAGCAGATTCAAACTATATACCTGGCGATGATGAAATAGCTATTAACTCGCAGCTTGGAGAAGTACTTCTTGGTGAGAATGTATACAACAATACATACACCAACAACTCATTTTCAGTACAGTATGAAAAGTCCAACTTCAAAAAGGGCGATGTGAATCCGACAATGTATTTTACATGTGTAGACAATGTTACAGGTATAAGCTACGTAAAGAAGAGCGAAGATATTGAATATAACGTAAACTTTACACAGAAGCTTAAGGTTAATACACAGGCAGACGAAAGCTTTGATATATATCTTGGCAGAAATGTAGATGATATCATGGCAGCTGTGCAGAATACTATAGATATCGAGAATCAGATAAGTAAAGTCGAAAGCATGAAGAAGGAAGAAAAGTATGCAGGTACTGACGACCAGAAGAAGCTTGATGACATGCTCGAAGGACTAAATAAGCAGAAGGATCTTGCAAAGGATCAGATGACAAAGGCTTTCGAGAAGGGCATCGGACAGATGCAGGGATATCAGGAGAAGATATCTAATGCAAAGGCAGATGTAGGTAACAGAATCCAGCGTCTTGACCTTACAAAGACAAGACTTACAGAACAGAAGACTAACTTCACAAGCCTTAAGTCACAGAACGAAGATATAGACCTTGAGGAAGTGGTAGTAAACTATACAGCAGCACAGCTTGTATACAACGCAGCACTTTCAGCAGCAAGTAAGGTTGTACAGCAGACATTGCTGGATTTTATAGGCTAAAAATATGCTGAATCCATAAATGAAAAATTCAGTATATAAAAACAAGGGAGGCAAATTAATGCAGGTTGATACTAGGTGGTTTGGCACTGTAGATATTGATGATAATAAAATAGTTACTTTTGACCTTGGAATAATAGGGTTTGAGGATTGCAAGAAATTCACACTTATATATGATGTAGAAAAGGGAGATGAAGCAGCTATCATGTGGCTTCAGTCGCTTGATGAGGCAGCATTGGCACTTCCTGTCATGAAGCCGGAGTATATTATGAAAGGTTATGATCCTGTTGTGGAGGATGAGATACTTAACACACTTGGTGAGGACATACAGTCAGCCAATCTGGCAGTGTTCTGTACACTTACAGTACCAGAGGATCTTACAAAGATGACTATTAACTTAAAGGCTCCTATCATAATCAATGCTGACACTATGAAGGGAGTCCAGCTTATAGCAGATAATGAGGATTATGCTGTCAGATACCCTATTTATGATATTCTTAACGAAAGGAAGGGGGAGTAGAATGCTGGCATTATCAAGAAAGAAGGACGAAGCAATCATCATCAATGATGATATTGAGATAACAGTAATCGAGATAAAAGGCGATCAGGTAAAGCTTGGCATCACAGCTCCAAAGTCCGTTCCTATATATCGTAAAGAAGTATATGTACAGATAAAAGATGCTAACAAAGAAGCTGCAGAACAGAAGATAGATGTGGCTGCACTTAATAAACTATTTACGAAGCAGGACAAATAAAAAGGCAGGTGTTATATTTTTACATGTATTGCCGATATAAGAAATAGAAACTAATGACCAGTATGCAAAGAAAAGGATTTCTTAGCAGGGCATAAGGTTGGATATATTTACGACGATTGTATGGGTGATGTGGAAAAGCTGTCACTCGTATATGTATACGCACACGGAGGTGAAAGATAATGGGAATTGAGAAGATAAGTGGCCAGGCAGCTTATCAGAGCCACGCAACGCAGGCTGCACAGGTTAACAAGGTTAGTGCAGCACCAGCAGCAGAAACTAATAATTCACAGGATTCAGTAAACAACGCAGCACATATAGCTGCAGTTATGCAGGTGAGTACATCACAGAAAGCTAATGCAGACAGCAACAGCAGTAACAATGGCAACAGTGGTGCACAATCAAGCTTTAAGCAGCAGGAAGAACAGAAAGAAGCTTCTATGCAGAAGCTTAAAGATATCCAGAAGGTTATCAATCATAATACAGTAGCAGAGTTTGGATACAACGAGCCAACTAACCGTATTACGATTAAGATTAAGGATAAGGATACAGATGAAGTTATCAAGGAGATACCATCAGAAAAGGCACTTGAGATGCTTGCTAAGGCATGGGAACTTGCTGGTATACTTGTGGATGAGAAGAGATAAAGAATTACATAATGTTATGAAGAAATATATAAGAATGGAGGAATAATATGCCAATCAGATTATCAGGTATGGTTTCAGGTATGGATACAGAGACACTTGTATCTGCACTTGTATCAGGATATAAGCTAAAAAAAGATAATCTTGTCAAAGCACAGACAAAGCTTTCATGGAAGCAGGAAAAATGGAAGACTATGAATACAAGTATATATAGCTTCTATAGTGGAAAGCTGTCAGCAGGAAGATTATCTAACGCATACAGCCTTAAGAAGTCAACAGTATCTAATTCAACAGTAGCTACCGTAACAGCAAGCTCAAGTGCGGTTGCAGGTACACAGAAGCTT
>ERZ773276.1779-NODE-1779-length-15159-cov-14.920948_pt1 | contig 15159 bp, 12 predicted proteins | sample MGYA00511386_ERZ773276 | MGnify/ENA primary metagenome ERZ773276 (study PRJEB29015, sample SAMEA2737778) | human gut metagenome | biome: human gut; feature: human-associated habitat; material: faeces | place: China | collected 2012 ...
GCGTGAAGCGCAGTTTGTAGTTGCCTTTGATCATGGAATAGAACGAAAGGTTGACCCGGGTGCTGCCCTTGATGGCAGTGTTACGTGTGCCGTTGACACATCCGTTGGCCTTGACAATGGTTGAGGCCACCACAGTGTTGGTGGGATCAAACACCTCCACCTTCACGTAAGGACTTCCCTTCCATGCAGTTACGTTGCTATTGAGTTGATACTCACCATAGACAAGTGGCAGCGTATATCCGCTCTGTCCACCATATTCGATATATCCCGCTTTGTCGGGACTGATCTCGCGCACATAGAAGGCGGTGGTCATGTCTCCACCCTGATAGAACTGCATCACTCTCGGGCCACGGCTCTGACTGCCCACTTGCCGTTGGCTTCCGTTGTCTACGGCTGTCCATCCGGCGGGGATGACATCATTGACGTTGCCCCATGCCTTGACGAGATTGTCACCGGTTGTGGTAGAAGATGAGGTATTGCCCGTAGATGACGAAGACGAGGAGGAAGACTCACCCTTATGGGCATAGTTCTTTTTGGAGTACTCGTAATACCAGTAGAAGCAAGCCTTGGCGCAGCACTCAACGTTTTCATTGAAATTAGCCTTGATGGTGCCGTTCTTCAAGAACGCGTCGATGTCGACATAATCTTCGTTGGAGCTCAGCGTCATGCTGATATTGCCGAAGTGATCCATCACAGCTTTCCACGCATTTCCCCATTTGCTGGTCGATGCGGTGCCCCAGGTGCCGTAGTTGCTGGCCACCCATTGTCCGAACTCATTATATTTTCCTGCTCCAGCTTTTTCCGGACTCCAGTCTATCTCAGAGACGAGGATAGGCTTGGAAGTGACCACAGGCACCTGATTTTGGAAGTTGCGGATGAAGGTATTGTGATCATAGCTCTTGTCGCTTGCCCCATACCATCCCGGATAGACATGGACAGCATAGCCAAAGTTGCCGTCGGTGATGGGATGCGAGGCATAGTCTTGATATTGGCTTTGATAGCCGGTACCAGGGATCCATATCACGCCCTTAAATCCGTTTTGTCGGATGATATTGACAATCGGCTGGAAATAGTCGTGCAGGGCAGATGATGAGGATTGACCATATTGATTATAGACATGCACAGGCTCGTTGGCAAGTTCCAAAGATACGACTCCTGAATTGTTCTTGAAGTTGGCATTGCTTGACACAATCCCCCATACCGTTTTGAGATATTGCTGATAAGCATCGCCTACCTTCAGATCTTTCGGGCATACCCCCGGTGGGCGCACGACGACGTAAAGCCCGTGGTTCAACGCCTTCTGAGCAATAGGCCAATAGAGCGTCTGTAGGTACTTACGCAGGCGGTCGGCACTGAATTTCGAGATGTCAGCTTCTCCGCTTGCGTGCCCATTGTTGGTCCAGCAAGGGTCGAGATGCAGTCGGAAGATGTTGCAGTACGTACCCTTGGCAGGGTTTTGAATGGCCCCGAAGACCTTGTCAAAGTAGTTGATACAAGCGGCTACCGTGCCGTCGTTGCAGGCTGATCCCCACCGGTAACGGTTGAAATAGGGATTAGGGGTGTCCATCACGCCATGAAGCACAACGGTGTGTCCTCCTTGGTCAACCAATTGCTTGCCACTGACGTGGAGTGGCGCTACCACACCAAACTGGGCAAACGCTCCCATCGGCATCACTGCCATGGTCAGGGATAATAGAAAGTGTTTCATAAAAACAGTTGAATAAAAAATGGTATTAAGATTTTGATTTGCATCGCTTGCAAAATTATGTTTTTTGCTTATTGCTTGCTTTTCGACACGTACCAAAAACTTTATCACCAGTGTTTTACCCTAAAATTCTGATTTTAAACATTGTAAACGTCTCACAACCCATAAAAATATGAGGAGAATCTCTGTTATTGGAACAAAAATTTCGCTTGAATTTTCTTTCTAACAAAAGATCTTTCGCTACGTAGATTTTAATCATTCGCTACTTAGCGAAAGACCTTTTTCTATAGCATTACAACATTGGGAACACTGCTTCGAGTCCACGAGAACATAGCTTTGAGTCCACGAGAACACTGCTTCGGATCCACAAGAACACTGCTTCGAGTCCACGAGAACATAGCTTCCCAAATTCTTGGCAACAGTTCACTAGAGCCGAGAGAAATATCAAAGCTGCTATCTCTTGTTTTCGTCATTGTAACACCCAAATTCCAAGACTGATGACTATATCGACCCAATCATATAGTGCGTGGTTAGGGCAGGGATAACCCCTGCCCCTATGGTGATACCATCGTCGTCTCCCGATGGGTAGGGGCGGGGAGCATCCCCGCCCTAACCACGACCTCACCGCATGCGGCACCGCTAACAGGGTAATACTGCCAAAACGATGTGGATGTCAACCGCCGAAATGAATTTGCAGAATAGCTACCCCCGAAAAAGTAACGAAAACAGGACAATGTCACGCCAGCACTATAAGACAAAAAAATGCCACAAACTCTTCACAAGAATTTGCGGCATCTTCTTCAAATGTGGAGCTGGTGGGATTCGAACCCACGTCCAAACAGGGAAACCATACGCTTTCTACACGTTTATTCCAGCCTTTGGTTTTCGTGCGACGGCAAGACCTGGACCACCAACCGGCGCCTTAGCCTCTAAAATTTCATCCTGCTGTCGAGGCCCGGCAAGACTATTTCCGATTTATCTGCACCGCTTGATCCTCAGATTCGGAACAACATCCTTGGAGCGATGTCTCGTCCCATCATCTGATGACGGGATTAAGCCAGTAATCTACTGTACTTCGATTAGGCAGCGAGAGCGTAATTGTTTTCGCCAATTAAATTTTTGTTCACTCAGATTAAAGAGCTAGCCAACGAGGCTCTGCGTGCTTACGTACCATCTCAGCCTGCTGTCAAATCCAGTCAACCCCAGATGATATTCTTTGCAAAGTTAAGAATTTATTTCCATACCACAAAATATTATTAACTATAATTATTGAATTCGCTGGCATCAGTAACAGTTTAGCAAAGAGCACTCACACAGCGTCTCCATGTGAACTAGGCCACATGTTACGTTTCTCCCCCGAATAATTGTCGCTATAGACTTTTTGTTGTACCTTTGCATTCGAGAAATACCTAAACATGGTAAAACTTTCTTTTAGTCAAGCAATATTCTTGCCCAAAGTGAGTTTATAAACATAAAAAAGTCAGAATATATAAATATGAAAAAGATACTCTTGGGATTGGTCCTGCTACTGGTATCCCCACTCTCTATCTGCGCTCAGTCGTCTATGACCGACTCACAGGTGGCGAACTATGTACAACGTGAGGCGGCCCGAGGCACTTCACAAGCACAGATCGTCACCCACCTGATGCAGAGCGGTGTCGACATCTCACAGATCAGAAGGGTAAGACGCGCTTATGAGCAACAAGCTAAAGGCAAAGGACTTGGAAACGTCACAGAAACCACGACAACGGAAAACCGGCTGAGAAAGAGCAACGGAAAAACCAAACTGACAAAGGCGCAAACCGAGCAATACAACAAGCAACGCGATGCAACAACCTCGGGACGCATTCAAGGCAACACACAATGGCAGGATTCCTACGACGAGAACGACCAGGACTTCCTCCAGATGCAACAAGAGGTCAGCGACATCATGCCCACCGACACAGCTACCCTGCTCAAGCAATTACTCTACCAACAGCGCAAGGACAAGCATAAGGTATTCGGACGAGACATTTTCTCGAACAAAAACCTCAGCTTCGAGCCCATCATGAACATCGCCACACCGCAGAACTATCGGCTCGGACCGGGCGACGCGGTGAACATCGATGTCTACGGCGCTTCCCAGCGAAGCATCACGGCTACGGTAAGCCCCGACGGCGACATCGTCATCGAGAACTTCGGACCCATCCATGTCGGCGGCCTCTCTGTGGCACAGGCCACCGCACGCATCCGCTCACAGCTCGGTGCCCGCTACCAAAGTAGCCGCATCAAGCTTTCTTTGGGACAGACACGCACCGTGACCGTCAACGTCATGGGCGAAGTCGTCACACCGGGCACCTACACCCTCTCGGCCTTTGCCAGTGTCTTCAACGCACTGTATATGGCAGGCGGCACCAACGACCTTGGTACACTGCGCAACATCAAGATCTACCGCCACAACCGCCTCATCAGCGTCTGCGACATCTACGACTATATCCTCAACGGCAAGATGACGGGCAACGTACGCCTCAACGACGGCGATGTCATCATCGTGGGCCCCTATGACTGCCTCGTCAACATCACCGGCAAAGTCAAGCGGCCGATGTACTACGAGATGAAGCGCAACGAGAGCATAGAGACCTTGCTGCGCTATGCCGGCGGCTTCACGGGCGATGCCTATAAGAAGGCGGTGCGCGTCAACCGCAAGACAGGACGCGAGTATGCCGTATATAATGTCGAAGAGTTTGACATGAGCTCGTTCCGCGTGGCCGATGGTGACAGCGTCAGCGTGGACTCTATCCTACCCCGCTACCAAAACACGGTAGAGGTCAAAGGAGCCGTCTTCCGTCCGGGCATGTATCAGCTTGGAGCCGGCATCAACAGCGTGCGCACACTCATCCAGCATGCCGAAGGCCTAACCGAGCAGGCTTTCACCGCCCGTGCCGTCATGCACCGCATGAATGCCGACCGCACGCTGCGTGTCATCGCCGTAGATGTGGACGGCATCATGAACGGACGCGTGGCCGACATCCCGCTGAAAGAAAACGACGTGCTCTTCATCCCCTCCAAGGAAGAAGCCATGACCGAGCGTACCATCACCATCAACGGCGAGGTGCACTATCCCGGAATCTATAAATATGCCGACAACGAGACACTCGAGGACTTTGTGCTTCAGGCCGGAGGACTCAAGGAGACAGCCTCCACAGTAAAGGTGGACGTAGCCCGTCGTGTCTCTGATCCCAAGGCACTGACCACAGACAGCGTCATCGCCCGCATCTACAGTTTTGCACTGAAAGACGGCTTCGTCATCGACGGGCAACAGGGCTTTGTGCTCCAGCCCTTCGACGAAGTCTATGTACGCCGTAGCCCTGCCTACAGCATACAGCAGAATGTCACTGTCGACGGCAAGGTGATGTTTCCGGGATCCTATACCATGGCCTACCGCGACATGCGGTTGACCGATCTGGTGAAGATGGCAGGCGGCGTAGCACCCGACGCATATATCAAAGGTGCCCGCATCATGCGTGTACCCACCGAGGCAGAACGCACACGCATGGAGGCCGCCTTCAAGATGCAACAAGAGCAGTTACGCCAGCAACTCATGCAGTTGGCCGTCAACAGCAACAATAACAGCATCATGCAAAACTCTAACGAGACGCTGCAAAAGCAACTCGAGAAGTTCCAGGTGCCCAACACCTACCCCGTCGGCATAGAACTGGACAAAGCTCTGAAAGATCCCAAGAGCGATGCCAACATCATCCTGCGTGCCGGTGACCGTCTCTTGATTCCGTCCTACACGGCGACGGTGAAGATCAACGGTGCCGTGATGTATCCCAACACGGTCAGCTATGAGCGTGGGGAGAGCGTCCGCCACTATCTCGATGCCGCTGGCGGCTTCGCGCAGAACGCACGTAAGAGCGGTGTATACATTATATATATGAATGGCATGGTCGGCAAGGTCAGCCGTGGCGCCAAGGTAGAGCCAGGCTGTGAGATCGTCGTGCCCTCGAAGCTCACCCGAAAGATGAGCGTGGCAGAGACGATGAGCCTCGGCTCCAGCTTGTCGAGCATCGCAGCTATGATCGCTACCATCGCCAACCTGTCGAAATAAATATTAGATTAAGACATACCGGGCACGTGCCCAGCCAAGCAGACGACTCTGCGATCTCATCAAGATCTTATGCGGACTCTTCTCCTTCGCACCGCCTCCGGCGGCAGTCACCCTCACCACAATGATGAGGGGAGGAGAAGAAGTACCACTAACGCATCATCCATTATAATATACATTATCATGTTACATCAAGATCGTTTAGAAGACCGTCTCATCTTGCAAAGGGTCAAAGACCGCTAAGGTTCCGCCCAACAACATTTTTTTGAACTTTCCTTTCACATGAATATCCATCAATAACCACGAATGGATCATAAATAATTAATGAAAAAATCGTGGGCTTTGCTCAAAAATCAATTTGAAACAGTATTGAAAACAAAAATGGAAAATATACAAGCTAGAACTTCGGCTATTGATAACCAATCATCCTCTGACAACAGTGTTGCTAATATCGACATGAGATACATAAACAAGAAGTTGTTTGATCATTGGGGTTGGTTTGTAAGCATATTGCCCCTCATCCTAATTCTTTCTTATTTATTGATTTGTTCCGTACCCAGATACTACACGACCTCAACAAAACTTGCGCCAGAAATAGAATCACCAAAAGGTTCCGGCGGCGCAATGAGCTCCATAGCTTCCAGTCTGGGAATCGACATTTCAAACATACAGTCAACAGATGCCATCACCCCTTTACTTTATCCAGAATTGATGGAGGATAATAAGTTTATCACTAATCTTTTCAATATAAAAATCATCACGATTGATAACAAAACCAAATGTGACTACTTCACCTACTTGTCGAAATATCAGAAGAAGCCTTGGTGGAGTCGATCCAAGAAAGACGAGATAGCAAGCGAAATCACGCCCAACCCATACAGACTGACAAAAGGGCAAGACAGAATCGTACAAGAGATAAGATCAAATATTAAAATTAGTGTGAACTCAAAGAATGGTGTCATAACGATTACGACAAGCGATCAAGACCCCCTTGTTTGCAAAACGGTAACCGATTCTCTAAGGACAATTCTCAAAGGATATATTACCAAATACAGAACTGACAAAGCAAAAGCCGATTACGCTTATTACTATAATCTTACAGAGAAGGCTAAAGCAAAATATGAACAAGCTCGAAGAAAATATGGGCAATTTGGTGATGCCAATCAAGATATACAATTACAAAGCTACCAACTGCAACAAGAAGAATTAGAGAATGACATGCAACTCAAATACAATGAGTACACGACAATGAATACCCAACTGCAACAAGCTGCCGCCAAAATTCAGGAAAAGACACCAGTCTTTACGCTTATAAAAGGTGCAGAAGTACCCATCAAGCCAGCAGGCCCCAAGCGAATGATTTTCGCGCTTGTCATGACAGTCCTGGCCGCATTTATTCTGTCTGTCATCATCTTGAGAAAAGACATCTTCAAAGTCTTTGCATAAGTCACATAAGTAAGCAAATGGAATACAGCATTTACACAAGATGCGGCCTGGTTGTTAAAAGATTATTAGGAATTAAAGATATATCTCTATTAAGAAAGAATCTCAAAAAAAATGTAGGGAAACTGATTTACCATCAGAAATATGATGCGGACGACATCATAAAAATCATGATCGGCATGGGAATGAAGCAGGGATCTGTCGTTTGCATCCATGCATCTATGAAAGAGTTCTATAACTATAGGAGCTCAGCGAAAGAACTGATAGACAAAATCATCGATGTGATCACCTCTGAAGGCACAATCATGATGCCAGCCTTTCCTGACCAAACTCATGTACATGACAAAGAATATGTCTTTGATCCAAAGAAAGAGCCCACGAAGGCTGGCGCACTGGCCGAAGCCTTTCGAAAATATCCAGGAGTGATCAGAAGCATCAATGTGCAGCATTCTGTATGTGCGTGGGGAAAGTATGCCCAATGGCTCACCAAAGATCATCAGTATTGCAAGAATTGCTGGGACGAGAATTCGCCATGGTTCAGAATGACAAGCCTTAACGCATTGAATTTTACGTTAGGCTTATCCTCTCATTATATTGGTACTTTTGACCACTGCGTAGAGGCAGTTCTCTACAAAGATTACCCCTACTGGGCACAGTTCTTCAATAAGAAATGGACCTATCATTACTATGACAGCAATAGAAATGTTCAAAGCTACTGTTGCATAGAAGGTGACATTGAAAGGAGAACGAGAGAGAGACGGCTCATTAAATATTTTAGTAGCGAGGAGTATCAAAAAAAGAAAATCTCCAATTTACTCATTCAAAGATACAAGACCAAACCCTGTTTAGACAAAATGATCAATTTAGGGCGGAAAGGCATCACTATGTATTACGTACCTTCAACAAAAGGATTCTCTTTCAATGAGTAGACTCAAAAACATTTTAAACATGCCGCTTGTCAGAAATACTATGAAAATTTCGGCAAGCAACATAGTGATGTATTTGCTCCCCCTTGTTGTCACGCCTATTCTCTCAAGGTTATACACTCCTGTCCAATATGGCGAATGGGGGATCTTCTCTTCTTTGATTTCTATTATATGTTTGGCCCAATTTGCAGGATTTGACAACACATTGGTCAAATGCGAAAAGGAAGAAACCGGTTTGATGACTATTATCTGTGCCATCTTGGGCGTCGTATTCTCTTTGGGTATTACTATTGTCTTCTATATTGGCACTAAGCTGAATCTTAGTTTCTTTACATCTTTTCCCAACAAGCCTCTACTTGTCGCATATCTGTTTATATATGTGTTTTACACCATTGGCTATAATCTATGTAACAGGCAAGAGAAATACAACGTGCTTTCAATAGCAAATATAGTGCAAGGCAGTTCACAAGCGCTATTTCGCATATTTTTTGGAATATCAGGCATACTCATCTTCAACGGACTGATACTCGGAACGACAATGGCATTGCTGAATGCTTCTGTCTTCTTATTTTTTAGTATTAAAGGCACATCTTTCATTGTCCATGAAGAATGTCGTTTTTCAAAGATCAGAGGGCTAGTCGCTAAATACAAAAAATTTGCACTTTACGATGCACCCTCATCCATATTGTCATTTGCAGCTTTTAATCTACCGACCTTAATTCTAGCATATTACTTTGGGAAAAAGGACATAGGCTGCTTCTCTATGGTACTACAACTATTGCTCGTTCCGATGAGTCTTGTCGGATCTGCAATGGGCAGAGTTTTCTATCAAGAAATATGCAAAGAAAACTCCGTGACGTTCACACAACAAGCTACCAGGAGAATGGTAAAAACACTAGGATTTATTTCTATACTTCCCCTTCTCTTTCTTGTATGCGGCGGTGATCATATACTTGTATGGTTTCTTGGCAGTAAATGGCAAGATGCCGGCATCGTGGCACTGAGTCTTGCATTATGGTCTTTTCCTACTATCCTCACTCAGCCGTTATTGCCTTTGTTTAGATATTCCGGCAAGCAGGACATCATGCTCCTATATGATATATTATATTTCATATTCGGCGTGGGAAGCATCTATGTCTGCTGCCAGTTAAGACTCAGTCTCATCTCTGTCCTAATTGTTTTCTCCATTTCTTGCTTCCTGGTAAAGATGTTACTCTTCATCCAACTCTTCTTAATAGGGAAAGTAAGAATAAGACTTATTGCTAAATACATACCCATCTGGTCGACTGCGATTGCAGGATTAGTAGCACGATTAATGCTGACATGAAAAAAATCCTTCACCTTCTCTTTGATGCAGACAAATTTTGGAGCAAGATGATCCTTACCGTCATCTATCTCTTTGTCTATGATTATCTCTTTCATGACTTCATATTCGAGCAATTCGAATATATGGGTATCGTTTATCAGCCCATGAGCATAGAGACAATGACCATATGGATAATGCTATCCATCACTCCTATGTCTTTTTACCATGGCGTTGTGAATGTCTCATCATACATCACCTTTTTCCTATACTTGTTTGTTTATATTCCTTTCATCCATGCCATATATGTAATACCCGATTTGTCTTTTATTCAGAAAGGAATCGTATCTTTAGTAGTCTGCGCGCTATTTATTTTATACATGAATATTGGCGGAAAAATAAAATTATTGAAGAACATCAATATCACTCCAAAAATTCCTTTCAAATACATAGAAATTCTTACTGTTGCTTTATCCGTCGTTTATGTTGCTGCAAATATTAGCAGAATGCATTTCGTCAATATCTTCACGCAACAAGACGTCTTATATGACCTGAGAGCACAAAACTCCGAGGAGCTTGGGGAAGGAAATATTTTTGCTTATTTAAGAGGATGGCTTTTCGGAGCTTTTTATCCTTTTTTGCTGGTTCACTATCTGAAAAACAAGAAATGGCTGTATTCTATCTGTATACTTATTGGATATATAATACTGTTTATGGTTGACATGCAAAAACTTACCTTCTTCATGCCATTCGCTCTAACAGCTCTTTATTTTCTAATCAAAATAAATATACACACGATTTGCAACAGACTGCATTCTTTTATTATAGGTTTTCTCATCCTCATGTCTTTAGCTCTAATGTCTCTACAAGACAACAAGGTTGTTTTTACAATTGCAGCTATTTTGATATTAAGAACCATTTGTGTCACAGGATGGTTAACACAAATATACTTCATCTTTTTCAATAATGGCAACCCTTTCACACACTATTCCCACATAAATATCGTCAATCTTCTGACCAACAGCTATCCATACGATGTACCCTTGGGGATTGCTGTCTCTTATCACACTCAAAATGCAAATGCAACCTTTCTTCTCACTGATGGGTATGCCGCATGGGGTATAGCAGGCATAGTTATCATAGGCTTTATCTTTTACTTCTTTTTAGAATTATCAAATTCAATTTCTTATAATTATCAGTTAGAAGATTTACTCGTTCTTTTTCTGCCCACGGTATCATATCTTTTAAACGTCTCTTTTTTTACAACACTTCTTTCCAACGGATTGCTTTTCCTGATTATCCTGATTGCATGTACAGACACAACGGATCAACAGAAACAAGCAACTATTTATGTCAATGAATAAACTCTGCCTCATTACAAATATTGCACCCCACTATCGTCGGGCTATCTTTGAAGAAATAGACAAAGAGATCGGATGCGATTTCTATATTGGTGACCACATCGAAACAGAGCTCAAAATATTCGACTATCATATTTTAGTTGGATTTAAAAAGACTGTCCACAACATATTCCTGCATCACTTTTATTGGCAAAGAGGCACTGTAAAATTAATATTTAAGCCATATAAATACTATATCTTTGATGGGGAGCCATTCTGCCTTTCTACGTGGGTCTTATTGCTGTTTGCAAAGATGCTTAGAAAGCAAACCATAGCTTGGACGCATGGTTGGTACGGACGAGAAAGAGGCGTTAAAAGATACATAAAAAAGACCTTCTACTCTCTATTTAGCAAACTGATGCTTTACAACGAGTATGCAATTGACCTAATGGAAAAAGAAGGTTTTGACAAGGGAAAATTAACTTGCATTGCTAATTCTTTAGATTCTGATAAAGAATTGTCTATACGCAAGCAATTACGCCCTTCCAAAATATATCATTCACACTTTGAAAACGCCTACCCTACTATCATATATTGCGGAAGGATACAAAAGAGAAAGAAAATAGAGCAAATATTTGAGAGCATGGAAATCCTTAAAAGACAGGGGCACATCGTTAATCTGGTTATCGTAGGAAAAGATGTAGATGGGGCTTCTTTGACGAATGATATAAAAAGACTTAAGTTAGAGGAGCAGATATGGATGTATGGTCCATGCTATGATGACTATAAGTTGGGAGAATTGTTTTATAATGCTACTGTCTGTGTATCTCCGGGCAATGTTGGTCTAACAGCTATCCATGCACTGACATTTGGTTGTCCCGTGGTTACTCACGATAATTTTCCATATCAAATGCCAGAGTTTGAAGCGATCCAACCCAATGTAACAGGAGATTTCTTCAAGCAAAATGATATCAAAGATTTAGCTCGCGTGATATTAAAATGGATAGAAAAGTCAGAAAATAACAAAAGCATTATTCAACAAGCTGCCTATAAAGAAATAGACAGTAAATGGAATACACATTATCAAATAAGAACAATAAAAGAGATGATCAATGCCGACTAACACAGATTCCACATATTTTAAAGTAAGATCTTTTTTCCGTGCTCAGATTCTTAATTTACTTGGAATGTACTCGAAGCCCGCACCGGGAATTCATATACTGAATGGCCATCGTATTGAGAACGAAGCTGAACCGGAAACATTTAGATCATTACTCTCAGAACTATCTAAAGAGGTTAAATTCGTCAGGTTTGAAGATGCTGTTGAAATGATAGAAAGGCACGAGAATCCAAAAGATCCTTTGGTGGCATTCTCTTTCGATGACGGATTTATGGAGTGTTATGAGGTGTTTGCGCCAGTACTTGAGGAGTTCGGCACAAACGCTATGTTCTTTGTCAACCCCAATTATGTAGACGGAGACGAAGCATATATAAAGAACTTCAATGAAAATACGGTGCTGACTCATAATAAACGCCCCATGCGATGGCAACATTTAAAAGAGCTTAGCAACAAAGGATTCTTGATAGGTGCGCACACCATGGATCACTTTATGATTAACAGCACAGACAAGGAAAAGTTAACGTATGAAATTGTAAACTGTAAAAGTGCTATTGAACAGCACATCGAAAAACCATGCGAATATTTTGCATTTCCATACGGTAAAAGTTCTGAAGCAAATGAGGTTTCCATCGATTTAGCACTATCTACATATAGTCATGTTTTCGCACAATCAGAATGGAAAAGGTATTATAGTTTTAATGAAAGAGTAATTAACCGACGCCAGTTTGAGGTGTTTTGGCCCATCAGACATATCAACTACTTCTTGAGCTATAAGAAACGATACTAGACTCATGCCTCGATTGCTACAAATAAACATTACTGCGAACTGGGGTTCTCACGGCAAAATTGCTGAGATGCTCGGGCAGACAGTCATTAAAGCAGGCTGGCAAAGCTATATCGCGTATGGTAGATGGTATAACAAAAGCAAGTCTCAACTTTATCATATAGGAAACCCTATAGATGAATATATTCATGGACTTGGGGCTCGGTTGCTTGACAATCAGGGATTGCTGTCTCATCATGTTACGAAGCAACTTGTAAAATACATAACATCTATTCAGCCAGATATCATCCATCTGCACAATATCCATGGGTACTATCTAAATTATCCTCTATTGTTTAACTATCTTTCTTCTTCCAACACCCCTGTAGTATGGACCCTGCACGACTGTTGGGCATTTACCGGTCATTGTGCACATTACATGTCTGTCAATTGCAAGAAATGGATGACCCATTGTCAAGACTGTCCTCTAAAGCATGCATATCCTGCTAGTTGGTTAATCGATCGTTCATACAAGAACTTTGAGGACAAGCGGAGGCTCTTCTTATCCGTTAAGAAACTCACCATCGTACCCGTCAGTAAATGGTTGGAAAAAGATCTTCGAAAATCTTTTTTCCAAGATTGTGACATACATCAAATATACAATGGCATAGACACGTCCATATACTATCCGGAAAAGAAAAAAAAGGAGATCCTAAAGAAATACTATATTCCAACTAGCAAAAAAATAATTTTGGGTGTTGCTTCCAATTGGTACCAAAAAGGATTAGGCGACTTCATCAGATTAAGCCACTTAGTGGATGAAAATTATGTTATCGTTCTCGTGGGACTCAATGACAAAGAGCTATCCAATCTGCCAAAGAATATTATAGGCATTAAAAGAACTGAATCTCAGGCAGAACTCAGATCCTTATATTCGTCATCCGATGTATATTTCAACCCTACATGGGTAGATAACTTTCCTACAACCAACATTGAGGCATTAGCCTGTGGAACGCCTATTGTCGTATATGATACTGGTGGTTGTGCAGAGGCTGTAAGTCCAACGACAGGCTATGTTGTGCGACAAGGAAATATCAAAGAAGCGCATGAAAGAATCAAAGAAATCTGTGAACATTCTAAAATACAATATATAGAAGAATGCAGAAGTCAAGTGCTTAATAAATATAATTCAGAACAGCAATACAAAGAATATTATGACCTATATACCTCGATCTTGTAGGAAGCATTTGTGGATAAAGAATAGAAATAATTTACTAAAATACGATTTTCCTTTAATTTTCTTCCTTATATTATTATCTGCTTGTTCAAAAGAAGACATACAAATTATTCAGCAATCAAATAGCAACAAAATCTTTGTTACATACCAAGAATCAAAAACAAAGCTACCCAATGGTAATAGTTGCGCTTTGATTGCCATCAACCAGCATTTCAACGACTCAACAGACTTCGGAGCAATATTTGGAAACAAAGAACATACTATCAACAAAAACTTTGATTTTCAAAATCTCTTCTTGATAAAAAGAATCGGAGAACTTCCAAATACATCTCAATCTCCAAACGATACATCGTATCACTATCTTGCAGGGCATGACACTGACTATATTGTTGCCATGAGAATTTGTTCCGAAAGTAATAGCGATGGTGATTTCCCTGATTTTACCGACAAATTTACAGGTGGGTACCACGGTTATGACAGTCAAACAAGTGGAAATTATACACCTACTATGTATGAACTAAACAAAGAAGTCTTTGCAAATGGAAGTATCATGAAAGCAGGCGAGTCTGGCTACTATGATAGTTTAAAAATAATAGTCAGAAATCTTGTCCAAGGTTCAAATACAGAAAAGAAAGACGGTTCTGGGCGTAACATTCTCCTACAGGAAATCATACTTAAATGTTTGCCTAATAAAACATTCAATATACAGGTAAACCTCACCCCTTTGGAGAATATAAGATTCTACCAAGTAAATGGTTTATGCGCCTTCAATGACTTTGACTCCATTCAATTCATAAGTTCCGATAACAAGTCTAAATTATATCCCAAAGATCACGTCTTCAGATATCAAGATGCCAGAGTGGATACGATACGACAAATTAGCGAGAACTGTTTTTTTGACATTTTCATAAATCCATCCTTTGGCATTGGAACTGGAATATATAATGGAAACGACTATAATGCTTCCATTGAGTCAGCAAACAAGTCCTACTTCTGGATAATAGACAAAAGAGAAGGGCTCTTCGTACCACAGGGTACTATCTTTTCGTTCAGAGGAGGCTTTAAACTTGAAAGCCGATAAATATTTATTAAAAATATTACTTTATTAAGAACCATGAAGGTTTCTATCATTACCGTGACATTCAACAGTGTCGACACGCTGGCAATGACCATTGAATCAGTGCTTCGACAAACATATCAGGACATAGAGTATATAGTGAAAGACGGAGGATCAA
>ERZ773276.1800-NODE-1800-length-14923-cov-16.085956_pt1 | contig 14923 bp, 10 predicted proteins | sample MGYA00511386_ERZ773276 | MGnify/ENA primary metagenome ERZ773276 (study PRJEB29015, sample SAMEA2737778) | human gut metagenome | biome: human gut; feature: human-associated habitat; material: faeces | place: China | collected 2012 ...
CCTCCTGCCAGCTTGCGGTAGGCGTTCAGCACCTGATAGGCCGGGATGCTGCTGCCGGGGGCAAATTTGCCGTTCAGGCGGCGCTTCATCAGGCCCTGCTCCACGCACCACTGGGCTGCCTTAGCGGTATCCGGGTCTGCCACGTCTGCAAAGGCCGGGGCGTCGGCAGGCTCGGGACGGCCTGCGGTGTTCCACAGCAGCAGCGCGGTCTGGGCGCGGTTCTCGGGTGCAGCCACGCCTTCCGGCAGCAGGGCTTGCAGCTTGCGGCCGGAAACATAGTTGTACACGCCGTAGCCTACAACGCCAGCCGCCACTGCGCCTACTGCCGCCACGATGACGACCGCACCGCCGCCGTCACCGCCGCCAGTAGAGCCGCCACCCGGGGAGCCGCCACCCGTTTCACCACCCGTGGGGCCGCCGGGGGTGCTGCCGCCAGTAGAGCCGCCGCCAGTTTCACCACCAGTAGAGCCGCCCGGGGTATCGCCGCCGGAGGGAGGCGTTACCGGGGGCACGATACCGGCATTGGGGTCATCGGTCTCGGTAACATTCAGGGTAAAGGGTTTGTAGATTTCTCCAACGCAGCGGTACTCGTAGGTCACCTTTCCGCCGCCTTCTTGCACCGTCAGGGTGCCGTCAGCGTTTTGGGTGGCACCCTTCAGGTTTCTGACCCGGCTTATATCAAAGTTTCCGGGCAGGATGCTGGGGTCTAAGATACGGGTCTTTTTGTAGACCTCAACCTTATATTTGTTGCTGCCGGTGAAGATTACCGTAAGATTTGTGCAGTTGTCTGCCTGCAGCGATGTGATCTTATTGGAGACGAAATACAGCTCGGTCAGTTTGGTGTTCTGGCTCACATCCAGCTCTGTCAGCCGGTTATAGCCGCAATCCAGATACGTCAATTCCGTATTCTTGCTCACATCCAGCTCCGTCAGCCGGTTATAGCTGCACTTCAGATACGTCAATTCCGTATTCTTGCTCACATCCAGACTGGTCAGCCGGTTGTGGCCGCAATTCAGCTTCTGCAATGCTGGATTCTGACTTACATCCAGACTGGTCAGTTGGTTTTCAAAACAAGCCAGCTCCTGCAATGCCGTATTTTGACTTACATCCAGACTGGTCAGCTGGTTTTCCCAACAAACCAGTTCCTGCAACACCGTATTCTTGCTCACATCCAGTTTCGTCAGCCGGTTATGGCTGCAGTTCAATACCTTCAGGTTTGGAAAAAACTGAAGGCCAGACAGGTTACTGGTGTACTTATTCTCGACATCGATCTCAGTGACTGCGTACCGCTCTGCCGGTGTCAGAACACCGTTACCATCTTTGTCAAACTGTTTGAGGAGATATTCCCGGAACGTTTTGTCCGGGACATTAGCATCAGTGATATAGACGGGGCCGTAACTATCCGTAGCCGCAAAGGCGCTGAAGGGCAAAAAGGTGAACACCATTGCCAGCGTCAACAAGGCGCTGACAAGGCGCGTTCGTTTTGAGAATCGCTGTTTCATGGGGTGCTCCTTTCTGTGGTAAAATTTTTTCAGGGCCCCATTCGGGAGAAGCTGACGCTTCCCCCGAAAAAAGGGTACCCTTTTTCAAAAAGTGGTCATTGCCCGGCAGGGGGCAAAATGATCCTTCGGTTGTCAGCCTCCTGCCAGCTTGCGGTAGGCGTTCAGCACCTGATAGGCCGGGATGCTGCTGCCGGGGGCAAATTTGCCGTTCAGGCGGCGCTTCATCAGGCCCTGCTCCACGCACCACTGGGCTGCCTTAGCGGTATCCGGGTCTGCCACGTCTGCAAAGGCCGGGGCGTCGGCAGGCTCGGGACGGCCTGCGGTGTTCCACAGCAGCAGCGCGGTCTGGGCGCGGTTCTCGGGTGCAGCCACGCCTTCCGGCAGCAGGGCTTGCAGCTTGCGGCCGGAAACATAATTGTACACGCCGTAGCCTACAACGCCAGCCGCCACTGCGCCAGCCGCCGCCACGATGACGACCGCACCGCCGCCGTCACCGCCGCCAGTAGAGCCGCCGGGGGTGGTGCCGCCCGGGGTAGAACCGCCGCCCGGGTTATCGCCGCCCGGGGTGCCGCCCGGGGTCAGACTGCGGACATAGCCGCAGACGTTGCAGGTGGTGTCCTTGTCGTCATCGTAGACATGGGCTTCGGTGTCCTGCACCGTATGGCAGATGGGGCACTCCATCCAGTGACTGTGCTCGTCGTGGGTCATTTCCATCTTGTGGTCGTGCTCAAATCCGCCCGGAGTCAGCGGCACCACATAACTCTTTATTGCGTAATATTCCGTATCATCGTTCTGGGTCCAGATGAACTTTGTTTCCCGTCCGTTCACTGTACAGACGGTTTCCTCGCTAAACTTATATCCGGGTTTTGCGTACAGACCCACCTGAAGGGTGTACTCTTTGCCCGGCCTGAAGGATCCAGGGATTGGCTCGCCGCCTATGTCGCCCATGCCCCAGCGGATCTTGGCGTCACAGACGTCTGCTCCGTTGTCCAGAATAACAACAGTCTCGTCCGGCATTTCGTTCTTTTTGGGGGTGTTTACACGGAGATTCACCTGCTTGATCCTGGTCAGCACCTGCAGACTGAATATACCGGTCACTCCATTGCCGCAGTCGTAGGAATAGACCACTTTGGTTGCGCCCTCGTCCACCGTCAGGATGCTGCCGTTTACTGTGCCGCCCTTCCAATCGGACGCCTTGCTCGGGTCAAAACTGCCAGGCAGCGTGTGCAGGTCAAAGGTGCGGTCGTCGGACACTGTGATGCTGTAAACATTACTCCCACCTATGTGGCAGTTACTTTCATTTAACCATTCATTTTGCAGGTTCAGGCTGGTCAGCTGGTTATAGTTGCAGTCCAATTCAGACAATATTGGCGCACCGGCAACGTCCAGCTGGGTCAGCTGGTTGTTGTTGCAGAGCAGTGTATACAGTTTCGGCAGCCCAGCAATATCCAGCTGGGTCAACTGGTTATTGCTACAATTCAATGTCTGCAATTCAGGCAGCCCGGCAACGTCCAGCTGGGTCAGCTGGTTGTCGTTGCAGAGCAGTTTTTTCAGCGTTGACAGTTCTTTAACATCCAGCTGGGTCAGCTGGTTGCCGTTGCAGTACAGTGTTTGCAATGCAGGCAGATTGCTCAGCTTCAGCAGGGTCAGCTGGTTCTTGTCACAGTCCAGTCTTTTCAATGCAGGCAGATCGCTCAGTTCCAGCTGGGTCAGCTGGTCACCGTCGCAGTACAGGTACTCCAATTTAGGCAGATTTTTCAGTTCCAACTGGGTCAGCTGATTATTTTCTCTGACCTGGAGACTTTCCAGCCACGGGTAATCGTTCAGTTTCAACGCGGTCAGGTTCGTCCCGCTGACATCCAGACGTGTCAGGTACTTGCTTCCACTCACGTTGAGGGTGTTCAGCGGGTTATCACTGCAGTTAAGCTTCCTGAGCCACGAAGTATCTGGTGCATCCAGTTCTGTAAGGTTGTTCTGGCTGCAATCCAGCTCTTTCAGAAGATTGCACTGCTTGACGTTCAACTTGGTCAGCCCGGCTTTGACGCAGTCTACCTTGGTCAGTTTTGTGTTGTTGCTCAGGTCCAGCTGGGTCATCTGAACAAACGCGCAGACGAGAATTTCCAGTTCCGGATTACGGCTCAGGTCCAGAGAAGTCAGTCCAGTTCCAGTGCAGTTCAGTTCCTGCAAATTGGGGTTATAGCGCAGATCCAACGAGGTCAGATTATGGCATCCTCCAATACTCAGATCTTTCAAAGCAGAGTTCCAGCTCACATCCAACGTCCGCAAGTTATGAGCGTTAGTAAGATAGAGTGTTTCCAGATTTTGAAAATATATAATGCCGTCCAGTCGCTCCACCGGATAATCACCGTACATCTTCACTTCCTTGACGCTGTCACACTGTTTCTGAGTCAAGTAATCTTTTCCGCCGGAGACATTGTCCTTGAGGTAATTCTGAAAATTTTTATCCGGGAAGTTTTCATCGTTGATGTACACCCTCCCCGATGCTGCAAAGGCATTCAGGGGCAAAAAGGTGAATACCATTGCCAGCGCTAAGAGCATACTGACAAGACGCGTTCGTTTTGAGAATCGTTGTTTCATGGGATGCTCCTTTCTATGGTAAAATTTATTTTTTCAGGGCCCCATTCGGGAGAAGCTGACGCTTCTCCCGAAAAAAGGACACCCTTTTTCAAAAAGTGGTCATTGCCCGGCAGGGGGCAGAATGAGCCTTCGGTTGTCAACCTCCTGCCAGCTTGCGGTAGGCGTTCAGCACCTGATAGGCCGGGATGCTGCTGCCGGGGGCAAATTTGCCGTTCAGGCGGCGCTTCATCAGGCCCTGCTCCACGCACCACTGGGCTGCCTTAGCGGTATCCGGGTCTGCCACGTCTGCAAAGGCCGGGGCGTCGGCAGGCTCGGGACGGCCTGCGGTGTTCCACAGCAGCAGCGCGGTCTGGGCGCGGTTCTCGGGTGCAGCCACGCCTTCCGGCAGCAGGGCTTGCAGCTTGCGGCCGGAAACATAGTTGTACACGCCGTAGCCTACAACGCCAGCCGCCACTGCGCCTACTGCCGCCACGATGACGACCGCACCGCCGCCGTCACCGCCGCCAGTAGAGCCGCCACCCGGGGAGCCGCCACCCGTTTCACCACCCGTGGGGCCGCCGGGGGTGCTGCCGCCAGTAGAGCCGCCGCCAGTTTCACCACCAGTAGAGCCGCCCGGGGTATCGCCGCCGGAGGGAGGCGTTACCGGGGGCACGATACCGGCATTGGGGTCATCGGTCTCGGTAACATTCAGGGTAAAGGGTTTGTAGATTTCTCCAACGCAGCGGTACTCGTAGGTCACCTTTCCGCCGCCTTCTTGCACCGTCAGGGTGCCGTCAGCGTTTTGGGTGGCACCCTTCAGGTTTCTGACCCGGCTTATATCAAAGTTTCCGGGCAGGATGCTGGGGTCTAAGATACGGGTCTTTTTGTAGACCTCAACCTTATATTTGTTGCTGCCGGTGAAGATTACCGTAAGATTTGTGCAGTTGTCTGCCTGCAGCGATGTGATCTTATTGGAGACGAAATACAGCTCGGTCAGTTTGGTGTTCTGGCTCACATCCAGCTCTGTCAGCCGGTTATAGCCGCAATCCAGATACGTCAATTCCGTATTCTTGCTCACATCCAGCTCCGTCAGCCGGTTATAGCTGCACTTCAGATACGTCAATTCCGTATTCTTGCTCACATCCAGACTGGTCAGCCGGTTGTGGCCGCAATTCAGCTTCTGCAATGCTGGATTCTGACTTACATCCAGACTGGTCAGTTGGTTTTCAAAACAAGCCAGCTCCTGCAATGCCGTATTTTGACTTACATCCAGACTGGTCAGCTGGTTTTCCCAACAAACCAGTTCCTGCAACACCGTATTCTTGCTCACATCCAGTTTCGTCAGCCGGTTATGGCTGCAGTTCAATACCTTCAGGTTTGGAAAAAACTGAAGGCCAGACAGGTTACTGGTGTACTTATTCTCGACATCGATCTCAGTGACTGCGTACCGCTCTGCCGGTGTCAGAACACCGTTACCATCTTTGTCAAACTGTTTGAGGAGATATTCCCGGAACGTTTTGTCCGGGACATTAGCATCAGTGATATAGACGGGGCCGTAACTATCCGTAGCCGCAAAGGCGCTGAAGGGCAAAAAGGTGAACACCATTGCCAGCGTCAACAAGGCGCTGACAAGGCGCGTTCGTTTTGAGAATCGCTGTTTCATGGGGTGCTCCTTTCTGTGGTAAAATTTTTTCAGGGCCCCATTCGGGAGAAGCTGACGCTTCCCCCGAAAAAAGGGTACCCTTTTTCAAAAAGTGGTCATTGCCCGGCAGGGGGCAAAATGATCCTTCGGTTGTCAGCCTCCTGCCAGCTTGCGGTAGGCGTTCAGCACCTGATAGGCCGGGATGCTGCTGCCGGGGGCAAATTTGCCGTTCAGGCGGCGCTTCATCAGGCCCTGCTCCACGCACCACTGGGCTGCCTTAGCGGTATCCGGGTCTGCCACGTCTGCAAAGGCCGGGGCGTCGGCAGGCTCGGGACGGCCTGCGGTGTTCCACAGCAGCAGCGCGGTCTGGGCGCGGTTCTCGGGTGCAGCCACGCCTTCCGGCAGCAGGGCTTGCAGCTTGCGGCCGGAAACATAATTGTACACGCCGTAGCCTACAACGCCAGCCGCCACTGCGCCAGCCGCCGCCACGATGACGACCGCACCGCCGCCGTCACCGCCGCCGGAGGGAGGCGTCACCGGGGGTTCCGGAGGTGTTACCGGGGGTTCCGGAGGCGTTACCGGGGGAACGGTGCCGCCGGTGCCAGTCACATCCAGTGTGAAACTTACGTCCAACATGTTACTTCTGCACTGATAACCGTAGTACACTACGTTTGTGCCTTCATTGACCGTCAGAATGTTCCCTTTGACTGTGCCATTGACCCATCCAGTAACCCGTTTTATATCAAAGTCCCCGAGCAGAGTGTTCAGGTCAAACGTACGGTCAGGGTTCAGGGTAACGGTGTAAACATTATTAAAATCGGAATGGTAAACATCCGTATAAGTGAAATCGAGATGCGGATTGCTATCCAGATTCAGGCTGGTGAGATGGTTATTCTTAAGCACCAATGTAGTCAAGTTTGGACTGCTGCTGACGTCCAACGCGGTCAGCTGGTTGTTTTGGCACTTCAGCTCCTTCAAGGAATTCATATTGTTCAAATTCAGCTGGGTCAACTGGTTGTTGGCACAATTCAGTTTCTTCAGCAGTTTATTTTGGCCCAGAATCAGCGATGTCAGCTGGTTGTTTTGGCATTCTACCCTTTCCAGATTGGGTTTATGAGTCACATCTACGTCCAGCTCTGTCAACTGATTTGCAGAACAGTTGAGTGCTACCAGAGATTTACTATTTTTGACATCCAGTTGCTCCAGATCGTTGTGCGAGCAATCGAGCGTCACCAAATCTTTCAGATGCGATACATCCAGTTGTTCCAACTGGTTCCAAGAGCAATTCAGAAAGTAGATATTCGGATTCTTGCTCAGGTCTAGCTGGGTCAGTTGATTCTTATTGCATATCAATTTTTCCAACTCTGGATTCTGTCTCAGGTCTAATTTCTGGATAGAATTGTTTTCGCAATTCAACTCTTTCAGGTTGGGGAACGCCTCAATGCCTTTTAAGTTGCTGATGTTCCATCCTTTGACTTCGATACTTTCGACTTTTCTTTGTTCTTCCACCGTGAGGACATCTCTGCCACCTGCTTTGTAGGTTTTGATGTACTTTCTAAAGTTAGGGTCAGGGAAATTTTTCTCATTGATGGGCAGACTGGTTTCAAAGATGAATGTAGGTTTTACTCCCTTGCCGCAATTGTATTGGTAGCTCACCTCATCCTTGCCATCTTCCACTGTCAGAATCGTGCCAGAAACAGTGCCGCCGTACCAGTTGGTTGCCTTTCCCACGTCAAAGCCGGGCAGAGTGTTCAGGTCAAACGTTCCGTCTGTAAGGACTGCGATAGGGTGCCTGTTTCCATCAGCATTTATATTGCTTCCGACCATATGGGAAAAGTCCACACAAGCCAGCCGGTTTTCCGCACAGCTCAGATGGCTCAAGCTGTTATTCTTGCTCAAGTCCAGCGTTGTCAGCTGATTTCCATCACACGTCAGCGATGCCAGATTCTGATTCCGGCTTACGTCCAGTTCTGTCAATTCATTATGGTGACAATCCAGCAGTGTCAGGTTAGTCTGGTTTTTGACATCCAGCTCTACCAGTTGATTTACAGAGCAATTCAACTGTTTTAGCTGGTAGCAACGGCTAACATCCAGCGCCATCAGTTCGTTGTTGGAACAATCAAATTTGATCAGTTCCTCTTCGCTCCGCATTACGATTCGCCATATTTTGTTATAGGAGCAATCTACCTCCTCAAGTTTCAACCCAGAGAGAATGCCCAGATCCATGGAGGTCAGGTTATTATGGGAGCAATTCAATATTTTCAGTCCACTTGAAAGAATAGGAAGATAATCTTTCAGTTGATTATAGGAACAATCCAGCTCCCTCAGTTTGAAATTTTTGCCAACATTAAGTGTTGTCAAGCCGATACCGTGGCAATCTAGCTTTTCGAGATTTTCAAAGAAACGGATTCCCTCAAGATTTCTGATTTTGTAATCGTCAGTGATCGTCATCTCTGTGATGTTGAGTTCCTGCGCATCGAGCTTGCCATTGTGGTTTGTGTCACATCTTTCTTTGAGAAAGCGCTGAAATTCCGCATCCTGGAATTTAAGTACAAAATCCGGCGAATTAAAATCGATCTCTGTATTCGCTGCAAACGCGCTGAAGGGCAGGAAGGTGAATACCATAGCCAGCGTCAAAAGGGCACTGACAAGGCGCGTTCGTTTTGTGAATCGTTGTTTCATGGGGTGCTCCTTTCTGTTATGGGGTGTATTGCTGCAGGGCGTTTTTCTGGGCGGCGGCGGTAAGGTCGTCCAGAGCGCTCATCACGTCCCGGTAGTTTGGGGGAAACCTGTTTTCCCCGTGGGCTTCAATGCGGGTGCCGTCGGCAAGAGTGGCTTCCAGCCGGAAGCTGCTGCCGTCCAGCACGTTGGGGTCGTGGCCGGAGAAGCCCGCCCAGCCGCCCACGCCGTACTCCTCCAGAATGGCCCTGGCCTGCTCCAGAAGCTCCGGCCCGGCCTGCTCCTGATACACTTCTTCGTGGTACAGTTCCAGTTCCACCCGGGTGCCCTCGGGGGTGCGGGTGAGACAGGTGCGGGAGATGGGCTGGATATAGCTGCCCTGCTCCCAGAACTCCAGCGTTTCAAGGTCAGCCAGCGCCGGGGCGGGGGCCGCAGGCTCCGGGGGTGTTGGGTTGGGGCGGCTGGGGCTGCGGCTGAGCAGCGCCGCCCCAACCGCCAGCCACAGCAGCACCAGCGAGAAAGTGCGCATGGGTCGTCTCCCCCTTTCTGTGTGCATGGGTCAGTCTCCTTCCCTTGCCGTGGGGGGCAGAATGGTCATCCGGCCGTCCACCACCGCGTCCAGCATCTCGTGCTCCCGGAAATACTCCATCAGGATATCCTGACAGGAGGTTGCCACGCTGCGGGGCTTCTGGATCTTGCAGAGGGTGTCGTAGGAGATGTTGAAAAAGCTTTCGATGTTTTTAAAGTGGTAGTTCTGCATGCCCACGGTGAACAGGGCGTCATCGCCGATCTCCTTGCCCACCTCCCTGCCGCAGTAGGTAAAGTAATCAAAATCGCCCTTGGCGCGGTCGTACCGCAGGCGCAGGGTGGAGGGCAGCTGGTAGAACTCCGTATGACCGGTGTAGGCTTCCTCCCGCAGCATGTAATGGAGCATCTGGCGCAGCTGCTGGCCGGTCACCTTGAACATGAATACGCCGTCATCGTAGGGAAAACCCTCGATGAGGTCGCCGTAGGTGACAATGGGCCCCAGCTTCTCGGCCCGGATGCTGCCGGAGCCGATGAGCATCACGTCGATGCCAAGGCTGCGGGTGAAGATATCCGCAAACAGGTTGCCCAGCTCGGTCTCCTGCGTGCGCTGGGGATGGGTCAGCTCCCGGCGGAAGCGCCCTACGATGTGGCTGTACTTTTCGTCCACCTGACTGGTGAAGCGGTGCAGCACCTGCTCCATGGCGGGGTTGCGGGGGCAGGTCTCGGTGCAGATGGGCACGGTGCGCCATGTGTAGGAATCGATGCAGTTGTTGTCCGTGTCCACGATGATGTCAAAGCGCCCGATCTGGTCGGTGCCGGTGCCCGCCTGCGCAATGACCACGCCGTTTTCCTCCACCGCGTGCTCCGGCAGGGTGTGGCTGTGCCCGCCGATGATCAGATCCACCCCCCACGCCGGGTCCAGCTGGCGCGCCAGATGGCGGTCCTCCTCAAAGCCGATATGGGTCAGCAGCACGGTAAAATCAATATCGATGCTGTTGTGGGCGTTGCAGATCTTGCCCACCTCGGCGGCTGCTGCGGCGGTGTCCACAAAGGACCCCACCAGAGATTCGGACTTGGTCTGGTTGATCACGTCCTGCGTGATGATACCGATGAACAGGATGTTCATGCCGTCCACCCGCAGGATCTTGTAGGGGGTAAACAGCCGGGTGGGGGTGTTTTTGATGTAGAGGTTGGCGTTGATGATGGGAAAGCGCGCGCATTTTTCGATGAACAGCAGATGCGCAATGCCGTAATCCACCTCGTGGTTGCCTATGGTAACCACGTCCGGGGCAAGGGCGTTCATGATCTCGATGGTGGAAAGCCCCTTGTATTCGGAATCAATGACCGAGCCCCGGAACATATCACCTGCAATGGCGTAGATGGTGTTGGGCTGTTCTGCCCGCACCTTTTCGATGTAGCCGGACAGCATGGACACGCCGCCCACCAGTTTTTCGTCCACCTGCTCTGCCAGAAAGTCTCCGTGCAGGTCATTGGAGTGGAGGATGGTGATCGTTTTGGTGTGTTTCATGGTGCATTCCTCCCGGTGTTAGTGTGCGCGCCGGTCAGCCCATGGCCTCCTGCCGTGCAAAGTAGACCGTGTTGACAAGGCTCAGGTAGCTCTCCTGACCGTCCAGATAGAACTTCAGGGCAAGGGTGTCCTCGTCCTCCAGCGTGACGGCGTAGCGGGAGCCGTCCTCCCCGGTAAAGGTGGCGTACCACTCCTGATTGGAGCGGAAGGGTACCTCCGGGGTGCCCTCCTGATAGAACAGGTCGGCTTCCTCCACGTTCAGCTCCGGGTAGGGGGTGATGTAGCTGGCGGTGAAGGGCAGCTGGCTGCCCTCGGTGTCGGCATCGGTGGGCAAAAAGCACATCCGGTCGGCGCCTGCGGGGTCGGTGTCAAAATAGCCCTCGTCGGTGTCGCGGCCGGTTTCCAGCCAGTTGCCCTCCAGCGACCACGGACTGGTAGTGGTCTCCCAGTCGTCCCCCTCCGGGTAGATGGTAAAATCGCACACGCCCTCGGCTTCCACCACATGGCCGTTCTCGCCGGAAAGGAAGGGGCTGAATACCAGCTCTTCGCCGGTGCTGGGGTACAGTTCCACCTCGGTGTTGGGGGCGATATCGCTGATGTTGCACAGCAGCAGGATGGGCTGGCCGTCCTCGCTGTAATAAAGCTGTTTGCCGCGCTGGAGCGGGTTTTCGGCATCGTCTGTCAGGCTCGTCTCGTAGACGAACAGGGTGGCATCCGGGTCCTGCGGGAAGATGCAGTACAAATCGCACCCGCCATCCGGTGCCACGACCCAGTGATCCTGCGGGATGTCATAGACGAAGCTCCACAGCTGGCGTAAGTCCGGCTGGCTGTCCAGCACCTTCTGCACATCGGTGGTCACCTCATAGGAGCCGCCCAGATACAGCACACAGGCGCGGTATTCGTCCTCCCCTGCCAGAAGGCGCATGTAGGTCACGTCCTCCGGCTCGGTGTACTCCTGTTTGGCGGAGGACGATGCGATCATGTTGTCTCCGTCCAGCATTTTTTCGGGCTTGGAGCTGGACGCGCTGCTGCCTTTGGACGACCCGCCGCAGCCTGCAAGGCCGATGGTCAGCGCCAGCAGGGCTGCCAAAAGTTTGATCTTTTTCATAGGTTCTCCTTTCTCATGCCCTGCCGGGGCGCACCTCAGGGGGCAGCGCCGGGCGTTGGGTGTTGGGAAAAATCGTCTACGCCCTCCACCGGCACAGGGCGGCTGGTCTCGGCGGAAAGCTGCGGGTTCCAGTCCAGCGGGCGTCCGGTGCTGCAATAGACCGTTACCATGGTGTCGGTGTCCTCCCTGCTGCCGTTGCACAGCAGCAGAATGGGCTGGCCCCCCTGCCTGCCGTAAAGTTCTTTTCCCAGCTGCGCGGGATACGCGGGGTCCTGCTTTTCATAGACAAAAAGCGTATCCTCCTTGCGCACGGCAAAGATGCAATACAGCTCCCGCCCGCCGCCCGGCGCTGCGACCCAGCGGTCTGCCGGGATGTCCGCAACAAACTGCCACGGCTGTTCCGGTAAGCTGTCCAGCACGGCGTGCACATCAGTGGTGCGCTCCGGAACGCTGCCCAGATAGAGCACCCCGGCAAGCTCTCCGTTTTCCCCTGCCAGCTGCCGCATTGCGGCAAGCTGCTCCGGCTCAGCAGAATCGGCACCGGAAGCCGCTGTGCTGCTGCCCTGCCCGGCGCTGCCGGGAGCGGGACGGATGGGGTCGCCGTCCACCGGCCCGCAGCCCGCAAGGCTCAGGGTCAGCGCCAGCAGGGCTGCAAAAGTTTTCATGGCTTTCATGTCAGCCCCTTTGTTTTATGCCCACGGGTCGGCAGACGCCGGGATGCGGATGCCGGTCATCAGGTATTGCTCCCACAAGAACCACTGCCCGTCGCCCTTGCGGCGCAGCTTGATGGGGCGGGGGCTGTCGGCGCCGCCGCAGGGGATGAACAGCTTGCAGTAGCCCTCCTCGGTGTTGGAGGTGTGGTTGCTGCCCACCAGCAGGGTGAAGGGCTGGCGGGGGGTATAGCCGTTTTCCGGCGACGCACCCACAAAGTAGGAGAACGGGATATAGCTTTTGCCGTCCCGGAAGCGGTCGTTCAGGAAGGAGACCTCCTGCCCGTTCATGGGGCGGGGGCCCCGCAGCCAGTTGAGCATCTCCAGCCCGATGTTTTTATCGGCACCGTAGGCGCACAGCGCGCAGACGGTGAGGGCTGCGGTCTTAAAGGGGGTGTCCAGACTGGCCTCCGGCAGTGCCTGCATCTGGGCAAGGCTTTCCGGCAGAGCCTGAAAGGTAAAGGTGACGGTCTGGTTGCCGGAAACATTTGCGGCGGCCTGCTTCATCTTATCAAAAAGTCCCATGAAAATACTCCTTTCTGTTTCAGCTGTAAAGGGTTCAGCTCCGGTTCGGGTCATGGCGGGGCACAGTCCGCCTGCGGACGATCTTCTGGTTCAGATCCAGACTGAGGTTTACAAAATAACCGTTTTCAAAATACCATGCAAGGTCTTTGGTGTCCATGCCAACGCTGTTGCACAGCCACCGCAGGGGCACCTCCGGCCCGGAGTAGCTCTCCACCCTGCGGGCGATGGTTCTTGCATGGTAGCGGCGTTTTTCGTTGCGTGCGAACAGAACAAGGGGCACTGCGCCCACCACGATCCAGAACACATACCCGACAACGTGGGAGGTGTCCTTGACCTGCAGGTCCAGGCAGAGGGTATACAGCCCGCCGACAGAGCAGAACACGCAGAAGGCAAGCCCCGCGTTCCGCAGCCATTTGAGGACACGGGGAATCTCGCCGCTGGCTTTTTCCGAGAGATAAGGGTTCATAAACATACTCCTTTCAGAACGAGCCGCCTCCACCGCCGTGGGTGGTGCCGCTGGAAGAGGTGTGGGTGGAGCTGCCGCCGGAGCTGTCGGAGTCCTTTTCCTCTACATGCTTCGTGCGTTGCACATTCCGGTACAGGAACAGCTCCCGGCTGTTGGTCAGATTCATGCTGCCCTCCCGCACATAGCTGGCGGCGTTCTCCTGGAACGCCACGCTGCGCAGCTGGCTTTTCATCACATGGACGACGACCCATGCCAGCACAAGGCCGATGCCCAGCGCAAGGAACAGGTACATGAGAGACAGCGGCTCCCGGGGCAGGTTATTCACGTCATAGGGGTGGCCCGCCCGGGCAGCGTCGATGTAGGTATCCGACCACTGGACAAAGGTGCGGAAGGCACCGGCGTAGTCTCCATCGGCCATGAAGGGGGTCATCTGCTCGCCAAGGTACTGGATGCCGGCATCCGTAAAGGCGGTGATGCCGTAACCGCAGGTGGAGATGTGCCATTTGCGGTCGCCTACGCTCACCAGCAGCAGCACGCCGTCCATATCGGGGCCGTAGCCGTACTGGCAGTAGTCATATAGATCATCGGCAAACTGCTCCATGCTGTCGGCACCAACGCTTTCCATCGACTCGATGGTGGCAATGGTCACATCGAAGCTCTGGCGCAGGCTCAGCTCTTCCAGTGCGTCCTCCAGCTCGTTGTCCTCGTCCTCGGTCAGCACCTCAGCGTCGTCGAACATGCGGTAGTACAGGTCGGCAAAGCCGCCCTCCACCGCAAAGGCCGGAACAGCCAGCGCCGCCGCAAGAATCAGTGCTGCCAGCGCCGCAAAGAGGGAGTGCAGTCGGTTGGAAGTCTTTTTCATCGTTCGTCCCTCCTTTACAGGATCCGTGCCAGCCACAGCAGCCACATCACGCCGTAGGACGCGGCGGAAAGGGCAGCCGTAAGGCCCAGCATCCACTTGCGGGCAGCGCCCTTGTCCACGGGCAGGTCACCCACGAATTTGCCGCTCTGACCATTCATGGCAAACAGGTAGTTTTCACCCCGCCAGCTGGTGCTCAGCAGCCAGACCGGGAACAGGGCGTACTTTGCCTTGCCGCCGTGCAGCTGGATGCTGCTGTTTTCCACCTTGACCGAATCGTAGCCGGTAACGGTCTGCTGGAACGTCTCCTCAGTGGAGCGGCGGATGCGCTTATTGGCCCGCTCGATGCTGTCCTCGGCGTTCACATCGTATTTGTCCGCCACATAGCCGGCCAGATAGGCGGTCTGGAAGGGGATGGCATCCTGCATGGCAAAAGGCTCGATGGACTCCATCAGGTCGTCCTCGATCTTGGACGAGCCGTCCACCGGCACTGCGTCAAATCCCAGCGTACCATCCCGCCGGACGGAGTAGTAATTGGTCTCGGTATAGTCGTATTTGCTGTCCGACCAGCAGCGGGTCCGGGTGGCGGTGAACCGCAGCTGAGCGTCGGCATCGCTGTCGAAGAGCCAGAAGGGCACATACACACCCTTGATCTCGTCGATGTGGTTCTGGCTGCGGAACACCCGGGGCAGCAGGGTCTTGCCCTTGAGATGTTCCTGCAGCTTTGCCTTGGCGGCCTTTTTGTCCAGCTTGAAGGGGATGATGAGGTCGGGGCGCAGGTCTCCGGCAAACTGTCCGG
>ERZ773276.1809-NODE-1809-length-14866-cov-17.642563_pt1 | contig 14866 bp, 13 predicted proteins | sample MGYA00511386_ERZ773276 | MGnify/ENA primary metagenome ERZ773276 (study PRJEB29015, sample SAMEA2737778) | human gut metagenome | biome: human gut; feature: human-associated habitat; material: faeces | place: China | collected 2012 ...
TCTTGAATTACACAAGAAATACAGCTTCTTTTTTTGTTAATATGAATAATTCAGGATAGACTCTTTGGAACAAGATACCTTGAAAAAAGTGGAGCTTAATGAGGTCGTTGTCAAATCTAGTCAGAAGATTCATGAAATAAACAATGATGTCTATATTCCAACAGCATTGCAAAAGAAAGTGTCTATGGACGGCTATGACTTGCTCAGGAACATGGCAATTCCTCAACTGGACATTGACGCGATCACCTATGAGACAACCGTAAGGGGGAAAGCGGTGACCTTCGTTATTGACAATCATATTGTTACGAATGCCAATGATGTCAAGACACTATCCCCTAACGATATTCTGAAAGTGGAATACGACGCCATGCCGACGGGTGAATATGCTCAATATGACTGTATTGTCAAGTTTACGACAAAGCGAAAAGATCGGGGCGGAAAGATCATGGCCAACGGGATGCATGGACTGAATAAGAATGTGGGGGATGGCAATGGCGTGGTAAGATTCTACAAGCAGAGATATGAGCATAGCCTGGCATATGCCGAGTCCCATTCCCATGACGAAGACTCTTATGCAGACCAAACCGAGCATTTTGTTTATCCGAATGGGGACGAACTGGAGAAAGTCCTTGTTTCCAACACTTCAAGTCATAAGAAGAGGAGTAGCAATCTGTTCTACAATTTTCACTATTATGGCGATTCCACGACTTTCAATGTGCGGTTAGGCTATCTGTTTCGCCGACCGGAGACAAGTGCTGGCTATCGGACCCGCTATCAAGGGGCTTTTGAAAGAACCACGACCTCATTGGAAACAAGCAATGAGTCTTCCTATTCGCCCTATTTGTCCTTCAGTAGCAGGATTCAGCTAAGGGACAGCCAGCGACTGAGTTTCAGAGGATCTTTGGATTACTCCAACAACAGATTTGACTACCTGCTCAAGGAAGGGGCTTTCAATAATAGCAACTTCACGAAAGAGCACTACTACAGATTGGTCCTCGGGAGTAATTATACAAAGGTGATGGGCAAGAGCTGGACGTTGACGGGGGCTCTGTATAATTTCACAGAGAACTCAAGGATGAATTACCAGCTCAACCAAACGAAGGTGAAGGGTGGGCTGACCTATTCTGAGACTTTGCTGGAAATGGGAGTCTCCAAACGCTGGTCGAAGATGTTCGCGTCTTTGGATGGCGGTATCAGCCAACTGGTATACAAAATTCGAGGTGACGCGAATAAATACCGTTATAGTCCACGCGTCTCGGCTACGGTGAAATACACGCTCACGCCGGGCCTCTACGTACAATATCGTGGCAGCTTGACGAACAGTTACCCGACAATGACGATGTACAACAACATCGAGCAGGACATCGACACAATTCAGAAAAGACGGGGAAATCCTAATCTGAAGCCCACGACCATCGTCTCCAACACACTGGATGTCAACTGCGATGTCGGCTCATGGTCGTTCTATGCCATGTATGACATGTTCATCAGTTGGAAAAACAATGCTGAGTTTGTCAGCTATGACAACGGCTATTTTATCCATTCGTTGCTGTCGGAGGGGCATTATTACTACACCAATCCGGAGATAGGAGTGAGCTATTCGAAGAATGGCTTCCTGGTGAAGACACGCTTGGGTGTTGAGCACTATCAAGTGACCGGCAGAAATGGGCTGACGGATACGGAATGGTATAACAAGTCGTCCATTTCGTATGCTATCAACGCCCTGAATATCGGCATGTATTACACAACCTACCGACATGGCGTTTATGCCACACTTGAACAATGGTCCAACACCGCATTGTATGGACTGACGGTCTCTTACAAGCTTAAGGGCATTGGCTTGCAGGCCGGTTGCCAGAATCCATTTACCGACTATCGTTCCCACAGTTCACTGCTCACGCGGGATTACAGCAAATTCCAATACCGCCTTGACAATCTCCGCGGGAAGTTCTTCTATCTGAAGGCATCCATATCCTTAGATTTTGGCAACAAGAAACACGCATACTCTGATGTAGATACCGATAAAAGTATCAATTCTGCGATTATGAAGAATGGAATTAGTAATTAAAAATATCTTGTATGTCATTTCCTTTTTCAAGACAACATGACACGATGCTTTGTGGTGTAGCATGTCTTAGTATGATCTGTAGGTATTATGGCAAAGAAGAATCCTCTAAATACTTATTAAATTGTTGTAGACCAACAAGTGAAGGCGTCTCTATGCTTACGTTGAATGATGCAGCTATAGCGTTGGGATTTCGTGCAGTATGCGCCAGAATATCACCTTCAAAGCTGGTTCAAAATTCGTTTCCCTGCATCCTTCACTGGAACCAAAATCACTTTGTTGTCCTATACAAAATTAAAAAGGGCAGGACATTCTATGTTGCCGACCCGGGTAAAGGTCTTGTAAAGTACAATCTTGAGGAGTTCAAAAGCCACTGGATCAGCACACGGTCTAATGGTGAGGAAAAAGGCATAGCGATGTTTCTGGAGGCCACGCCCGGTTTCTATACAAGGAGGATGGCGAGGGTGAAAAGAATAAGAATCCCCGGTCGTTCCGCTTTCTCTTCGGCTATGTGAAGAAGTACAGGCGCTATTTCGGACAAATAGTGCTTGGGCTTATCGTGGGCAGTTTGCCATCCGCTATCCCATCACGATTGAGGCGCAGGGCAAGGTAACGCGCAACGACTCGGTAGAACTCCTTGTCCCTTACAAATATCTCTATCTCTTTGATGAGCCCCGCACGGCACGCATCTCCGTGGAAGGGCAGGACAAGGATGCCATGCCCTGTGTGTGTCGGATTAACTACTATAGCAGGAATTTGATTGTCGTGGAAGGTAAGCATTATTTTCGTGCCACGGCCTCCATCCGCTCTTCTGGCTTCAGCGCGCAGCCCGGACTGGATGTCTTTGCCCGCATCGTTGTCAGCGATAAAACCTTATGGCAGCAGGTGTTCAGGTAGACCGTCTCTCACTGCCTTTGGCGCTATCCCACTTGCCGCGTCTTTAACTTCTTCAAGTCGATGCGGTTGAAATCGTAACAAAGTACTCAATGATGGGAAAAATTCCACCAAAAGGTGTAAGTTTCTCAAATTATATTCGTATTTTTGCCATGTCTTGCTGGTGATTCGTCTTCTTTTTTGCAGCACTAAGAGTTAGGTGAATTTTCCGACATGGCAAAATCCTGTGCAATATTTTGCTCCTTAGGAACTTATAAATAAATCTTAATTATAGTGCTGCGGAATTTAGAGTATATGGACAATAAATCTCATTCACTAAATCTTAAGTTCGTGGAAAATATTATTGCGTTGGTTGTTTGTTGCCTTTTAGGTGTAGAAGCAAAGGCACAAGTACAAGTACAGTTCAGGCTGTTAGACAGCCATACACGGCAACCTATTGAATTCGCATCGGTCTTCAATGCAAGAGGAACACTGCTGACGACTTCAGACTCCGAAGGTTATATTCGTTTTAAGGACAGTGTTCCTAAGTTTTCCGTATCCCATGTGGCCTACCTGAACAAAGATGTTGACACCGACACTTTGAAGGACAAGGTGTTGTACATGGATACCCGGGAGCAAGCGCTAAACGAGGTGTTAGTTGCCACGAAACGTCCTGAATACGTTGTGTTTGAGGCTTATTTCAGAGCACCGCAGTTCTATAACGGACAACTGGAGTATTATTATGATGGCGTGGCTTACTACTTTGTCAAGCTCAAGAACGGAGAGGTTGACCATCGTACGCTTGCCGCAAGATATTTCATTGACGAAAGCATTAAGAAAGAAGAATGCAGGAATGGAAGTCTTTTATCATACGCACCTCCTTTTCCCGTTCCTGACTTCTATGGTGTTAGCAAAAACAAGGAAGCGATGAATCCGGCATCCTGGCGAACTGACACGCTCGCTGCAAAAGTGCTGTTCAGTTTCGACCATCTTTATCCTGACACTGTGAAGTCCTTGTCTCTTGGCAAATATAAACAGCAGTTAAAAAGTTCCCACTCAAGCGAGGTTTATGCGCTTCGTCCTGATGGAATCACCTATACCGATATGGTCTCTAGCCGGTGGTCCCGACAGATGACGGTAACCATTAAGGACGTCCGCAAGATATATGACCAATGGGAAGAAGTGTACATCACTAAGGCTTCTTTCGCCGACAAGCAGGATGTGAAGAAGTTCAAGGACGAGAAGATTGGTATAGTAGATGTGGACCAGTTCATCGAGCAGTCCGCCATTCCTCCGATCAGCAACAGCATCAAGGCCAAGCTGCCGACAATGACGGTATCAAAACGCTAAGCCACCTGCTGCCAGCAGAATTATTGAGACAATATTAGCAGCTGCCGATGCTCATAATCAAGCACCCATTTCTTTCCCATGAGGAAGCTTGCATTAAGACGGGGCTCCTCCGAGCCGTCGTCCGTGGGCTTGATGAAGTCAACCTTGAAACGATAATCGGAAATCTCTACGGGGATGTTTTTGCATTGCCCTACCGTTTTTGTAGTTAGTGCCTCTGCTATATCGGCGCCGGGTATCTCAATATAAGCTGTAGGTGTCAGTTCGGACGTAGGAAGCACAGCATTGAATCTGGCTCCGGTATCAAAGTGTATGCGCGTCTTCTTGCCTGCTATCTTCCCCTTAAAATGAATGATGTTCAGTCCAGCGTCGGCATAGTTCTTCCAAGCCAAGGATGTCGCGACGTTGGTGGGTAAATTGTTTAGACGTTGAAGTTGGCAGGTCTTCAAATCAAAGCACCATGGATCCCTTTTTAAGATGTCACCACCGATAATAAACTTAGGGGCGAACTGCTTCAGCTTTCCGGCCAAATCCACAATGAAGCACCACACATGAGTGTATGTGGATGACGCAAAGGAGATGCTGTCCAAATAGACATACGACGATTTGATGCTTTGTCCGGCCGTGTTGTCCATTATCTTGTCGCCTTTTAAATCCTTGATGTGGCATGAGTCTACGGCATAGGTAGAATCGATGATACAAACCGAGCAGCCAGTATCTATCAATCCCGGGACGTTGTGGACCGAGCCGCCGTCAGAAAGAGCTACATCAGTGTACATCCAGTCTCCCTTCATTGTTATTTTGGATTGGCTCCAAGCATTTAGTGATAACAATGCCAGGAAGAGAATCAGAAATAGTTTATGGTTCATTGCCTTGTCTTCTGCTTTATATGATAAGTATGCAAGTGCAAAGTTAGATATAAAAGCCGAGCTGGGCAACAATGTCCTAAAGAAATTCAGAGTTGTTGTACAGCTCCTCCTTTCCGATTCTTGCCCAACATTAACGCCTTATTAACACCCTGAGAAAGAAAAATCCCTTGTAAATCATTGATTTACAAGGGATTTGTAGTGTAAAAGGGTACCCAGACTCGAACTACAAGTATTACTTTCTGGTATTTTCTGTTACTTTTATAATATGCACATATACAGTGAGTTACAAAGATATGTTGATAATTTGAATGTAATAGAAAGTATTAAAATAACCAAAATGTTTCTCAAATGTTTCCCAAAAGTTTCCCAAAAACTTGTGGATATGAAGCCGATTCCTTATCTTTGCAACAGTTACTCACCAACCCTCTTTTTTATGGCAACATCATTCGGATTTCAGCTGGCGACGTCGCCCAACAAGAAAGGATTGTACCCCGTGGTACTACGCATCACTCAGGACAGGAAACAGAAGAAGGTCAGAACGTCACTTGAAGTGAAAAAGGCTGACTGGAACCAAAGGGCAAAGAATTACAAACACTTTCGCTCATCCTGTCCAGAATATGCCAAGATGAACGATGAACTCAGAAGTGTAATCGACATTTATGAGAAGAAATACCGCAGCCTTGCCAAGACGGGCAGGGCCTCGGCACAGATTATCGTCTCTGAAATACAGGAGGGAGAGGTGGACCACTCGTTCCTGAAATACGCCAAGGAACGGACGCAGGACCTTTACGATACGGGCAGCATCCGTAACTGGAAGAAGTACAATGGCTTCTGCAACAAGCTGGAATCGTTTCTCAAGAAACGCCGTCGTACGGATTTGCTCTTCTCGGAGCTGACTCCCGGGTTGTTAGCTAAGTTTGATACCTACCTGCACAAGTTGCCGAACGAGCGCAATCCGTCGCAGCTGCTTCATCCCAACACCATACAGGTGGTGCTGAATATTTTCAAGACGATTGTCAACCGTGCTATCACCATCGACAATATGATGAAGTTTGAGGACAACCCTTTCTTGAAGTTCAAGTATAAGGGTGTGAAGACCGTCAAGGAGAAACTGGAAGTCGAGGAGTTGGAGGCATTGCAGAACCTTGATTTGCCCGAAGGCAGTCTTATTTGGAACTGCCGCAACTATTTCTTCTTCTCGCTTTATTGCGCTGGCATCCGGGCTGGTGACTTCATACAACTGCGTTGGATGAATGTGTCGTCGGGCGGCCGTCTTCATTATCAGATGGGGAAGAACCATAAGGACAGAGACCTTGAGCTGCTTCCACAGGCTCTGGACATTCTAACGCACTATTATAAGGAGGATGCCAAGCCCACGGATTACATCTTTCCGATGCTTGACAACAATGAGCCATGGGCCGCATACGTTACGCAGGAGGACAAGGACAAGATGCCGGCCGACCTGAAGCGGCGGATGTTTCAGGTCATCGGTGCCAAGAATGCCCTTATCAACAAGGAACTCCATAAGATGAAGGAGATGGCAGGTATTGACAAGCCAATCAGCTTTCATATCAGCCGTCATTCCTTCGCAAAAATGGCAAAGGACAAGGGACTTGACAATCTTGAGGTCAAGGCTCTGCTTGCCCATTCCAATCTTGCAACCACGCAAAGGTATATGGGAGAGTTTGACACTGCCCACAACGACGCAGCCTTGGAGAAGGTGTTCTTGCCGACGGAAACTCCGAATGAAGAGGAACGATTGTATGAGCAGTTGAAGAAGGTGGATACGGAGTTGTTAAAGAAGGTATTGAAGAAATTGGATGTAAGTGGAATTAGAATAGACCACACAAATGGATGGTGATGAAAATGGTGGTGAAAACGGTGGTGAAAACGGTGGTGAAAATGGTGGTGAAAATGGTGGTGAGAATGGTGGTGAGAATGGTGGTGAAAATGGTGGTGAGAATGGTGGTGGAAAAATCCATCTGAGTAGAGTACAAAATCAGATAATCAGAATACTTTCTGTAAAGCCTAATGCAACATACAAAGAACTTGGAGACAAGATTGCGGTAGGCACCACTACAATCTATCGGAATATACAGTTTTTGAAGGACAATAATATAATAGTTAGGAACGGAAGCGACAAAGGTGGAGTTTGGTCTATCGTCAATAGAAAAGCCCTTGACTCTAAAGACAGTGAAAAATGATCTGCGTTCTTAAAAGATACCCATAAGCACGGAGCGAGCAAGAAGTGGACTTGCCTACCATATAATGGTTGGGAAAAGGCATACGGCGAACGTCCGACACTCTGTGGACGATAAAGCGGAGGGATTAGCGCATCACAAACCAAGAGATATGTCTATCAACTCGTTTCAGAAGGGAAGAAGAAACAGCTTGGTACTTTAGGGAAAGACAGGTGTTTTCATTGGTTAACTGAAAAGCGAGAGCATGCTATTGACCAAACCGTTTCCGTATCTCATGGCATTTTTCCTTATTTTTGGCGAAAAGAGAAAATTTTTATATCCTTTCTCGGTCTAATCATACCTTCCTTTATGGCTGCAACAGCAACTATAGAGAAAAAGTCCTAACTTTGCAATCAGAAACGGGTCAATAGTAATCGGCAACTTTGAGAAGTCGACATTTAAAGTCACTTTGAGCATTACGAGCCTGAAAAGAGCATGAAAACTGCTGTCTTTGAGGTAAAATAGCGATTTCCTCAGCACTATGCGGAGGATTTGCAGGCGTAAACGGTTATCTTTGCACCTGGGAAAGCATAGACGGATGGCGCGACACTAACCTCGTGCAACAAAATCCTATATGAACGGTGGATTCAGCTCTGTCTGATCTGCCCAAGAGAGATATTTCAATCATTTATTAACCAACAATCAAGTACCTATGAAAAGTACACTAACGAGCAACGGCCAGCTCTCAATGGTCGTCATTCCACAAGCAGTGTGGGAACAACTGGTTACCGACATTCAGGACATCAAGTCGGGCCTACAGTCAAGAGCCATCGGCAAAGCAGCCGATGAATGGATTGAGTCGGAAACGGCTCGGAAACAATTGGGTGTTTGCCAAAAGACATGGCAGACCTACCGTGACCGGCGGATGATTCCGTTCTCGCAGATTGGACGTAAGATCTATGTCCGCCAGTCTGACGTGACCGCCTTCATGGAGCGGAACTACATCCCAAGAAACGATTACGGAAAGGAGGGCCTGTCATGAAAGAGGAACGTCAAACCAAGCCGCTTACTCCAGATGGCGAGAACGCTGGTAACATCAGCACCGACCGCTATATCCGTGTGCGCACCGACTACTACAAGATTGTGGAAAAGCCGATGACCGACGGCTCCATCGCCCAGCTGCTCATCAAGTGGAAGTACGGCACCATCAAGGCAGACCACGGAAGGGAATTTGCCGAGGAAACACCCTGCTACGACGACTTCATCATCTTTCCCGACAACGTCAATCCCCAGCAGGTGGTGGACGGCAGATTCTGGAACCTCTATCATCCGGTGCGGTTCAAACCAGAGCCGGGCGAGTTTCCAAACATCGACAGGCTCATGGAGCACATCTTCGGGGAACAGAAGGTGTTGGGCTACGACTACCTGCAGCAGCTCTACCTCCAGCCACAGCAGAAACTGCCCATCATCGTACTCGTCTCGCGGGAGCGTAACACGGGCAAGTCCACCTTCATGCACTTCCTTCATCTGTGGTTCGGCGACAATGTGACCTTCAACACCAATGAGGACTTCGGCAGCCAGTTCAACGCCGACTGGGCAGGCATGCTGCTCATCTGTGTGGACGAGGCTCTGCTCAGCAAGCGTGAGTATTCCGAGCGCATCAAGAACCTGAGTACCGCGCGATTCTATAAGATAGAGTCAAAGGGGAAGGACAAGGTGCAGCAGGAGTTCTTTGCCAAGTTCGTCTTTTGCAGTAACAACGTTGATAAGCCACTCATCATCGATCCGGGCGAGACACGCTACTGGGTGCGTGAGGTGCCGAAGCTGGAAAGCGACGACGTGGACTTTCTCTCAAAGATTGAAAAGGAGATTCCGCATCTGATGTATCACTTGCTGCACGAGCGAAAGATGTCAGTGTCAAACAAGGGACGCATGTACTTCGATCCGGCTCTTCTCTTCACGCCTGCCTTACAGCGCATCATGATGAACTCACGCAGTCTGGTGGAGGCGGCTATATACGACCTTTGCGACGACATCCTTTCCTCGACAGGTGAGGAGAGCTTCTCCTTCGTTCCCGGTGACCTGCGGCTTATGCTCACGGACAAAGGCGTCAAGGCTGACGATGCGTCTGTCCGCTACGTGCTCAAGGATCTGTGGCGTTTGAAGCCTCATGCCACACCAAGCACCTATGTGAGATACACCTACGGTGCCGGTATCTACGGAAACTATGCCGGACAGTCGGCCAAGGGCAGGTACTTCACGGTGACGCGAGACTTGCTACATGAAATAAGCGAAAACTGTAGATTTGTAGACAACGGGACTGAAAGCACTGAACTACAAGACGTTAGTTTGTCTACAGAAGAAAGCCAGGCACCTTTCTGATGTAGACAGCGTAGACAGTCAAGCTACAACCAGCTACAGAGTTCAATCCGATTGTAGACAACGTAACATGCTTGTAAACAAGATATTAGGATCTATTATCTACAAAACCATAAGAAAAACTGAATTATGTATAATACTAAACTATCTAAGCCCGACGACACAGATATCCTCAGACAGATATCCATCGCCTACTACCTCGACAACCAGGGCTTCAAGCCCGTCAAACGTCACCGCACCGGCAAGGAGCTGCTCTACCTCTCGCCCATGCGCAATGAGTCCAAGCCCTCGTTCAGCGTCAACACGGAGAAGAACCTATGGTATGATTATGGAACCGGTGAGGGCGGCGACATCTTTTCTCTTGTGCAGAAACTCTGGAATGTGGACTTCCACAAGGCGAAGGAGATCCTGCGTGACAAGGAATATAAGGAAATGTTCTACCGCCCCGTAGATACCCAGCTGGAGCGTGAGCGTCCCTCTCCCTTTACAGATATCCGTGCCTCACCATTGATCAGCAGCCATTTTCTCGACTATTGCGCCAAGCGATGCATAGACCCTGAGGTGGCGAAAGCGGAATGCCGTCAGGTGGACTACCAACTGTATGGACACATGAACTCCGCCATCGGCTTTGAGAATGACAAAGGCGGATGGGAACTTAGAAGTCCGTCCACAAAGATATGCACCTGCAAGGCCATATCCACAAGGCGAAAGCAGGATGACAACACGACGGTTTGTGTCTTTGAGGGCTTCTTCGACTACCTCTCCTTCCTCACGCTGATGAAGTCCGAGGCGCGTCACAAATGCGACTATGTGATTTTGAACTCCGTCTCACAAGCCGGCAAAGTCATCCCCATTCTGAGACCGTACAAGCATGTGCGCTGCTACTTTGACAATGACGAGGCAGGCCGGAATGCCTTCGGGATTGTCAGGAAAGATATCAATGCCATATCTTGCTCGGAGAAGATGCTGCCGCACAACGACGTGAACGATTACCTCTGCGGTCTGCGTGTAAGGAGTCTATCGGAGACTGATAAGGCAAGTCAGACCACGGGCACGGATTCTACCGATGAACCGACCAATGAAAAAGACAACAAAGTTACCATCGAATCAACTAATACTAACCCGGGCGGTCTCCGTCCATAAAACAAAGAATACTATGAAAACAGATTTTGTTACACGAACCGAATTCAACAAGATTTCCATCGCTGACTTCCTCACAGTCTCGAATATCAGCTTCCTGGAGCAGGTGCAGTCACTGCGCCACTACGACTGCCGTGACCTCGTGCCCGGATATCATGAGGAAGACGGGGAACGGTTGCTGACCGTCAACATGGCACGCAACGAATGGATTGACCGCAACGACCGTTCGCAGCACGGTCACCTGTCCGACCTGCTGCGCTACTTCCACGCCCTTCCAGACGACTTCGACGGCAACTATGCCGAGTACATGCAGTACGTACTTGACATGTACCAGTATATGGAAACTCTTCCGGCGAGCAGCCCCACGACTACCGTTCGCATGGGGATGGTCGGCAGGGAGCTGGATACGAAGATAGAAGGTGAGGTCTATACCATGATGGCCTTGCAGGGCATATCTCGGCACACCGTGGACAAGTACTGCCGACAGTTGAAAGTACATGATGCCGAGAGTGGTAAGATGGAGAAGATGCTGGCCTTCCCTGCCGACAACGGCAACTGGTATGCCTTCGGCGGCACGTCATGGCAACCAGTCGGCGAGCAGGATATTGCCACTTTCGGCGAGTTCAAAAAGAACCAGTACTGCTATGTCTATGAGAATCCGCTGGACTTCCTCGCCATGATGGAGCAGTGGCACCGTAACCGTGTGGAGAACGCTTTCGGGAGTGCCTATCATCTCGTCGTCAACGGCCGTCGTAACGGCAAAGCGGCACAACAGTTCATCCGTGACAATCCCGACTTTCTGTCGGTCAAGACCTTCTTCCCCAACACCACGGATGGCAGACAACTCTTCGCTGAGATCAACGATGCATGCAAGGGAACGGCTGTGAATTGTTCTTACATTTTCAATGGCTACGAATCTCTTTCCGACCGTATGCGCGTACGGGCTCCGTCAGACATCTTCCGTAAGTACCTCATGCCGGAGAAACCTGATGTCAAGATGCAGGCGGCACGACAGACAGAGGCAGCCAAGGAGAAGAACCGGCTGATTCTATCCATGCGCCGTCAGACAGAAGTGCTGGAGAAGGAGCGGCTGGAACGGGAGTTGTTGTCCGACAAGCAACCCAAGGGAAAAGGAAAGGCCGTTGACATCACCCTTGAACCAAAGAGAAAGGGCTTCGGACTCTGATGTCCGCCAATGTCTGACAACCCAATGGCAACACGCCGTAGCGCAATGCTCATGGATGGGAAAACGGACGGATGTGGCAAGATGTGGAATTGTCTGACAACTCTTCGAGATTGTCCGACATTCCACCCTTGCTCAGGGAAACCCCGAGACCCGAGAAGGCTGTGCCGAGCGCAGCCTTTTGTCAGACAAACGAACTCAGTAACATCAACCACTAACCATTAGACTTATTACCATGATAGCAAGAGTAACACGATCATCCGACGTCCGCGCCTCCCTCACCTACGGGCAGAACCCGGAGAAGGGCGGCGAGGTGTTCTACCTCAATGAGACCGCAGAAAGGGCCTCGCCCAAGGAGCAGGCCGACGACTGGCTGGCGATGGCCAACCCCTACCGCACGATGTGCTACAACATTGTCATCTCCATGAGTAAAGAGGATACAAGGAAGATAAGAAATATTGACGATCTTACTAAGCGTGTGGCCTTTGAGCGCAGCGTGATAGAGGCGTTTCTCAAAGAACTCAACTGCCGCGGCAACAATGTCTTCGACTGTCCCTTTGTTGTCGCCCACCATGGCAACACCGACTGCGAGCACTTCCACATCACAGTCCTCACCACCACCATCGACGGACGGCGGTTCAACGACCGGTTCATCAAGAAGAACGCCTGCCGCAGCGCCGCCAAGGTCAGCGAAGAGTTCGGACTGGAGGCTGCGCCAAGGGCGCTCGAACTGGAGAGACGGCATCAGGTGGCAAGGGGACGTCGGGCATCCTCTGCCAAAGAGACGAGTTCTTCATCCGTAGGTATGGATACGGCTTCAACACGGGAGCATGGCCGGAAGCGCGACTACACCCGTATGGGGAACAACAGCGACAGACTGCGTGAGAGGCGTGAGCGGCTCATCAGGGCAGAGAAGCGGAAGAAGCAGTGCCGGTATTTCATTGAGAGCCTCGCCAAGGACAAAGGTACTATGGCGGACAACTATCTTGACCAACTTGCCGCCAACGGCATCCGTCTTTTCTTCGACCCATACGAGAAATGCCTCTATGCGGAGATACACGACGAGGACGAAGGTAGGCTCCGTACCTATTCCTTGGAGAAGGAATTAGAGGTGGACATCTCGCTCGTCAACAGCCTTGGCATCCATGCGTCAGTCAAGGAACGTGTGGATAAGGTGGACACCAAGAAATACCAGACTCTCAAAGAGAAGGTGCTCAAGGAGGAAGCTGCCAAGAGGACCGAGGAAAAGGCAAAGGAAAAAGCCGCGGCAAAGACGGCGGCAGCCAAAGCCGGACGGACGGCCAGAAAGGGCAGATACAGCTCGTCCCCGACGGGCAGAACTGTCAAGGGCAGCAGTCGTGCTTCTTTGATGCCATCACTCAAGGGCGCAGGTTTGCAGTCTGACAATATTGGCCCTCATGGAGGAGAAAACCAACAAGGCAATGTCAATCCCGACGGGACACGGAGCCACAACTCCGACGATATGGACGAGGAGTGGAAGCGTCGCAACGGCGGGTACTATTATTAAATGTATTATCCATGATCATTAACCATCTAAACAGAATCACCTATGAGAACAGATTCAAACCATGCGGGAACGAAGAGATCGCATCCCGCCGTCAAGAACAAGAAGCAGGCGTTGCCCTCGCATCTTACCACTGCCGCTGAAAAGAAGCGCAGTGAGAAGGAGACAATGCCATGTCGCATCACCATCCGCCTCACACCAGAGCAGCTGCAGAAGGTGGAGACCGCGGCAAGGGCAAAGGGTCATAAGCCGTCCTCCTACTGCCGTCTGGTTATCCTCGGACGGAAAGTCACCGACCTCAGTCCGGAGACCAGGAAGTTCCGGCAGGCGCTCGTCAATGGAGGCAACAACCTCAACCAGCTTGTGCGCCATATGAACCAGGTGGGTGCAAGCAAGAGTGACATCAAGGAAGTCATGGAACTCATCGCCTGGTTCAAGCAACTCAAATCATTCACCAATTCAAAAACAGCATCAGTATGAAAGACAAAAAACTGACCCTTGATGAGCTCATGGGCTCGTCAGTAGTAGAGAAACCAAAGAACTCGGAGAACGGCAGCGCGGTGAAAACCGGCAAAGATGAGAACTTTGAGGCCGCATGGATATTGAGATCGAGTGTTAATGTCATCGTGCAATGTGCACAGATCGTCCGTGATGACACGGACCGTATCCACGACCTCAACACGGAGATCTGCTCGGCCTACCTCCGTGAGGACGGCACGCCGCGCGACTTCTCTGACCGTGAGGGGCGTGAGGCGATGAAGGCAAATATCCAGGAGAATACCGATATTCTTCTGACCGCCATCAACGACTTCACCACCTTCAAGAACGAACTTCTGAAGAGCATCCCTGAGAAAGTGGAGGCAAACCTGTCGCAGAAGCATGAGGCACTGCTCGAAAAGTTCTACAAGTACCGCATCTATTATATCCTCTCGCTTGTATTCTCCATTGCTTTCGGCACATGCTTCACTGTTCTCTTCTGGTTCCGCAATGCGCAGCTCGGCGACAAAGTGAAGGAAGTGGAGCAGCAAAAGAAAGACTATCAGGAGTTCGTGAACTGGGGCCACTACATGAAAGAGAAGAATCCCAATTCATGGAAGAAGTGGGAGAGCGGTAAGATCAACTACACTCCAGCTCCAGATAAGCAGCCGTAAGAACACTCAAGCCCCACAGACAGGCAGTCTAAGTGCTGGTCGGTCTGTGGGGCATACCTATTTATGTGTGTATACCGTTTTCGTCGGCATTCTACAGCAGGTTCAGATAATGTTTTCGTTCAAATAGCATCGCTTTGGAATATATTTATGTGTC
>ERZ773276.1814-NODE-1814-length-14813-cov-8.341442_pt1 | contig 14813 bp, 9 predicted proteins | sample MGYA00511386_ERZ773276 | MGnify/ENA primary metagenome ERZ773276 (study PRJEB29015, sample SAMEA2737778) | human gut metagenome | biome: human gut; feature: human-associated habitat; material: faeces | place: China | collected 2012 ...
GAAAAACGTGATTCCTTTCAGGAGGGGCAACTGACATGGATAAAGAACGTATGGCGCAACAGATTATCCGCGGCTGCTCAGGTAAGCGCTGCTGCCAGATGCAAAACTATATGAAATAACTCAGCCAACACGGAAACTTACGATGGGGAGCCTGTTCGATGGCATCTCCGGCTTTCCTCTGGCTTCGGTGCGGTGCGGTATCGAGCCGATCTGGGCCAGCGATATCGAACCATTCCCCATCATTTCAATCTGCCAATTTCCCCGAATCCTCCCCACCATGAACCATATCCATAATGAAAGGATCTCCCCGACCAACTCTGGCGGAGAGATCCTTTTTTAATGTCGAACAACTCTAGGTCGTCACCATCTTCTCTTAGGTGCTCGTTTCCTTACAGGCAGCCCCAAATCTTGCAGTTTTCTGGCTAGTTCATCGTCTTTGGCTACAAGCAACAAGTCCCTATCCATATTATTCAGTGCATGGAGGGCAGCTGCATAGGCACCAATGGATACTGTTGATGCTCCTTTCTCAATCGAGACAAGGGTAGCATGGCTGATTCCAGCTCTCTCGGCTACCAATTCTAAAGTTAGTTTACGTCGCAGACGAGCAAGGTGAATCTGCTCGCCCATCTGTGCAAGAATTTCTCGTGTCCGCGGCATAATAACTACCGTTTTCTTTGCCATACATAACACTCCTGCGAAGATGATACTCTTTCTGCCTTCTGAATTCTCTCGAATTATCCGATCTTGCCACGACGCTAATCATCTATCACAAGACAATTTACCATTCCGCTATGTGCCGTACAAGCATCTATCGCAATTACGCCCGGCCCGTAGTACGGTGTGAAGTCAGCGTCATCCCCAAACTCGCTCCCCTTATGGCGAGGCGAGTATCGTCAAAGAGTCATTCGATCTCTGCGCTTAACCGATTTGGGGCTCGACTACATCAGTTTCAAAGATCCAGCTGCATTAGAATACATTCTTTCACAGCCTCATGCCGGCATTATCAATCGAATCAACATTGAAAAAACTCTGAGACTCCACGCAGTTGCAACCGGCCTTATGATGGCTTTGAATGCAGGAGCCGAGATCCTCCCTGATCGAAAACCATCTCTCATGCCCCCCAATCACAGAGCAATACCGATTGACCCTCAGAAAATCTATTACTACTCTGCAGGTGAGCTCCGCGATGGCATACAAACCTTCGAAGCGGACAGCGTAGCCAAATCATCGCGGATTCTCGGTGTCATTGTCCGAGGCACTCACTGTTACTGTCTCTATCACACCGGGCATACGCGAATGTACTGGATGCAGAACAACGAGGAAAACACCGTTGCATCAATCGATACACTTTTGACTTCACGCGGTTTCGCATGCAGAAGTTTCAGCCAAGTCATTATAGCAAGCAGTCTGAACGTGGCTCCAAAGATAGCTAAATACAGTGTCAATCAGCGCAGTCGTTACTTTACGGTATCAGACGCTTATAGCAACTGCTATTTTGTAGAAAACAGTTATAGAGGTGATTTTCAACTCAAGACAATTTGCGATCCTCAATGGCAGCAGGAAGTAAATCACGCAACACTCCAAGGTTTTAAGGAACCTCCTACACCCACAAGATCTTACGATGCTGTCACACTGGACAATTCGAGAGCCGTCATTTTGGGCTATCAATTTGACCTACTCTCCCTGCTTAACATCGACGCTGCACCGTCTGGCTTCAAATACAGCCCCATTCTCTTATGTTTTGAATATCAAGTTGAAACGCTCCAACTCATATTAGGGCCCAAAATTGAAGTCCGTGCAATTCCAGAAGGAGGTCTGTATGAATGGGAAAAAGAGAATAACAAGTCTCGCTAGCCTTAGCGTGCTAATCTCTTTGCTTTTGTATGTCGCAGGTATCATTGCTCAATTCCTCATCAACATTAACAAATGGAAAGCAGCCGGAAGCGATTACCATGTTTCCCCCGGTCTTCCGTCTTTGCACATTATTGATGCATTCACAGCACTGTTTCACTTTCCTGAGGGACTGATCGCTCTTAGCATTGTCACTATCGGCATCGTTCTTCTATGTGTTTTCGGTCTTCGGCTCGGTTGGGGCTCGCGTGGTACTACCGATCGTGACCGCAACCTCACTATCTCCAGTAATGGCAGCTATGGAACGGCAGCCTTTATGACGGATAAAGAAGCTGCTGAGTGTTTCGATATCACATCCTGCTCCAAAACAAAACAAGATATTCTTGGCATGACCCAGAGTGGTCAAGTCTTCACTCTTCCGGCGAACACACGGCTCAATACTAATATGGCAATCTGCGGTGCCTCAGGAACCGGCAAGTCCATATCCGTATCGCGAAATCTCATTTTACAAGCTGCCAGAAGGAATGAGAGCGTCATCATCACCGACTGCAAATCTGAACTCTATGATTCGATGTCGGAGTATCTCAGAGGCCAAGGTTATACAGTGAAAGTTCTCAATCTGATTGAGATGGATCATAGTGATTCCTGGAACTGTCTGGGCGAAGTCGGCTCAAGCGAGTTGATGGCTCAGACCTTCTCTGATATTGTGCTTTCCAACACCACCGGCGAAGATCATGACGCATTCTGGTACAACGCCGAACTCAATCTATTGAAGGCGCTGGTTTTGTATGTGTCTTTAGAGATGCCGCAAGATAAACGCAATTTTGGCACGGTGTATGATATGTTGGTTAATGAGAATGAGCGCAGCCTCACCAAAAGGATGCACGCGATTCGTGGCGAACATGTCAACCCATTTACCGGCGAAGTCATGCCTCCGTCTCCAGCCTTCGCCCCCTTCTCTCTATTCATGCAATCCAGTGAAACTGTCCGCACCAGCGTAATTATCGGTCTTGGCAGCAAGCTGCAAGTAATGCAAGCTCAGCAGGTAAAGAATATCACCAGCTACAATGAGATCGACTTAGAATTACCAGGGAAACAAAAATGCGCATACTTCTGCATTGTATCTGATCAGGACAAAACCTTTGAATTCCTATCCACTCTCTTTTTCGCCTTTCTCTTTATCCGCCTGATTCGTTACGCTGACAGCCGCTGTGAAGGCGGGTGCCTTTCCACGAAAGTAAAATTCATCTTGGACGAGTTTCCAAACTGCGCAGGTAGTATTCCTGACTTTTCGAAAAAAGCAAGCACGATCCGAAGCCGTGGCTGCTCAATTGCGTGTTTCTTCCAAAACATCGGTCAGATGAAGAACAGGTATCCCGATGACGAATGGCAGGAAATTCTCGGTGCGTGTGATACGACCATATTTCTTGGTTGCACAGATCTACTCACTGCGGAATACTTCAGCGATCGCATCGGTGTTTCCAGCGTAGAAATAGAAGGTACCATGCGAGAACTCAATACCATGCGCATCACAAACTACACAGCATCCTACCGCGAAACGAATTCCCTCGGCCGTCGTCAACTGATGACTCCTGACGAAATTCTCCGAATTAAGCCAGACGAAGAGCTGGTATTCATTCGAGGTCAGAAGGTTTGGAAAGCCCATCGCTTCGATTACTCAAAACACACGGAGTATAAAAAACTCCGTAGCACAAAATCCATATATCACGAGCCCGACTGGAAGAAAGAAGCTGCCAGCCGGGCTCTTTCCACATCTGAATCCAATCAAGCCATTTTACATGCGTCGAAAGCCGAAGTGCCACCGGTATCGGAATTCGTGGAAGAGAAACCACCTACTACGAATCCGACCGCAGCAGCACTTGGCCTAAAGCGCACTGATATAAATGAGACTATTTGAAAGGAAGGTTTTAACTATGCCCAGCAAAAAAAATGATCCTGAACTTCAGGCAAAGGAGGTACAAACCGCCGAATCGCCTCCCACTACAGTCGCCGCTTTGGGGCCTATCGCACCCATCCGCAGCGACAATGATCTTCTGACCATCAATGACCAAGAACGCGGCATTATGCCAGCTGACAGCGACGATGTAAAGTGGAACTACATGGCAGGTGCAGCTCGTCGTACGCTCGTTCTGACCGGCATTGTTAGTGGCCTTGAGTCCATGGATGGCAATTCTCCTGTCTGCGTTGTTGACTACGAAGGCATCCGCGTTCTGATTCCTGGCCGGCAAATGTTTTTGGATGATTGGCCCGAGAATGAAGACATCCCTCTGGAGCATCGTATGCGACTTGGCAGGATGCTCGGAGCAACCATTGACTTTATCCTCGTCGGCGTAGATCTCAAGAACCACGCCGCAGTCGCAAGCCGAAAGGCTGCGATGCTGCAACGGCAGGCTAAATTCTATGCAACCGGTCGTGTCAAAGTCGGCATCCGCGTTGCCTGCCGAGTCATTGGTGTCGGCAATAATCGAATTACAGTTGAGGCAGTAGGGGTTGATTCCGTCATCTCCGCATCCGCGCTCTCTTGGGAGTGGTTCCCTGATGTGACTGACCTCTATTCCACCGGAGATCTTGTTGTTGCACGCGTGATGGCTATTGTACAAGATGAAGCAACCGGCCAATTCAGTGTCCGGCTCTCTGTCAAAGCTGCCACCGAGAACCCCGACCTCCCGGCACTTCGTAAGCTGGTACCCGGCTCCAATTACTTTGGCGTTGTCACCGGTGTCTATGACCGACTCATCTTCGTTCGCCTTCAGGCCGGCGCAAACGCCAAAACCAAGCTCTATCACACCAAGCAGATCCCCAGCAAGCTGGATACCGTCAGTTTTCAGGTTCGTAGCGTTGATGAAGAATCCGGGGTTGCCTTTGGCCTGATCACCCGAATCATCCGGCGTCACTCCAAATTGAGGTAATTGCCATGACGAAGAATAATCACAAACTCAACGAGAACTGCAGGTCGGTCATCCGCGCTTGTTTGAATATCGTTGAGGAAAATGGCGACACCTATGTTGCAATCCATAAGGACGACGATATTGAATGCGTCGTCCTTGTTTCAATCATCCGCACTTATCCGATCCTATCCGAGGCTGGCGCTCATCGGCGTTCGGATGTCGTGCGACATGTTGAGAAGGAACGTCGTTTTTGCCTCGTTTGCGCGCTCGGCCACCTGATAGGCGATGTGCAGACGCTCCTGCTCCATCTCCTGCCGCTTCTGCTTGCTGACGTTGCGCGTCACATAGAGAATGTTCGTCACCCTGCCGCGCCCGTCGCGTTTTTTCTCGATAAAGCGCGCCTGATGCCAGCTTGCATCGTTTGCCTGATACTCAATCTCGATCGTGTCCGACTCGCCCATGCGGCTCGACACCGTGGACAGGTCGAAAAAGTCCGTCACCGCGTCTTTGTAGTCCGGCGCGACCAGCGCATCGCAGAGCTCATTCAGCTTTTTCTGCGCGTCACCGCCGTGGCCCGTGGGGCGGTGGACGGAATGCTCGCTGTTGGAGATCTCCTCATAGAAATTTTCGATCAGATCAATGCTGTAAATGGAAAAGTAGCCGCGGCTGACCGCGGAGATGACCTCGTGCTCCAGCAGGAGTTCATTTCTGGCGTTTTCCGTCTCCTGCAGGGCACGATGGAGGCACTCGTTCGTCTCATGCTTTTCATCCGTGTTGATGAAAACGCCGTCGAAGGCGATCGGCGAACCGTCCGTGCGGCGCGAGAGGCATCCCGCCGCGCTGAACCAGTGGTAGGTATCATCCTTGGCACGCACGCGGTACTCCACATCGTAGGTTTTCCCGCCCGTGTAGTCGTACACCGTGTCGCGGTACTCGCGCAGCGTCTCATCCCGGTCCGCCGGGTGCAGCCGGTCCGACCAGCTTGAAAACTCGTTGGGAAAGTCCTCTGTCGAGGTAAAGCCCAGCATGCGGCGCATCGTATCCGACCAGCAGCAGTCAGTCATCTCGCCGCGCTCGTCATAGCTGAGCTTCCACGCGCCCGAGCCGAGCGCCTCGTGGATGTTCCGCAGCGCTGCGACCTCGTTTTCAAGTTTTCTCTGCCGCTCCCGCTCCTCTGCGATGATATCGTCGATCGGGCGGTAGTCCACGATGACCTTAAAGCTTTTTTCATCAACATAAAGGCGGACGACCGTCGCCTCAAAATACTCCATGCCCGCGCCGTTGGGCAGCGTGCGGTGGCGGTAGACAAAGCTCTCCTCCCTTTGCAGGCGGCGCATCACGTTCTGCGCGTCAAACACTTCGAGGTAGTCCGGCGCCGTCCCTTTGACGACAAAGGTCTCAAAGGCGTGGCGAATCCACTCGGAATAGCTGAGCGCGTCGCGCATTCTCCCCTTTTCCTGCGCGCAGTGGGAAAAGTTCTTCCGCTTGATGACCTCCATGCGGTCGGCCATCAGATCACAGCAGTAGGCGGCCGTGTAGTTGACGCACAGCGCACCGAGCATCTGCCGCTCCTTCTCCGCATCGCTCAGCACGCCTGTCAGGCTTTCGAGCAGGGAGCCTGACGGGCGATCCATTTTTTCGTTGGTCTCATTTGGCATGAACAGATTCCTCATGTCTCTCTATCTTCTCGTGCGGCGCAAAGCGAATGCCAGGGCGAGCGCTGTCACCATCATTGTGACAGCTAACGCTTTTCCGCCAATGTGTTCTGATTATACGCCGCCGCTCCGCCTATTGCAAGCACGAACACACCGGCCGCACCTGTGTTTTCTGATGGCCAAGCCACATCAACAAAAGTCCCGTGCCAAATCCTCTGCGCGTTGTTTACCTGTGCAGGGGGCTTTTTGTCACTTCGTCAAGAGTGCGCAAAAAATATCTGCTTTCGCAAATTTAATCTTGCTTCTTCCGGATATTTTCATATAATGTTGACGACTGAACAGGAGGTACCACCATGTATGTTACCTACAACAACCTTTTTAAGCTCCTCATCGACAAGGGCTTAAATAAAACGGAATTTGCGCGCGAGGTCGGCATCAGCTCCAACACGCTCGCCAAGCTCTCGAAAAATGAGCTCGTCTCGCTCGAGGTGCTTGTGCGCATCTGCCGCCAGCTCGACTGTTCGCTCGGCGACGTGGTGCAGCTCGCCCCGCCCGAGCCGCCGATCAAAAGCGGCCTTGAGCGCATGAAGAAGCGAAGACCCACCCACGAGAAAGGAGGCAATGCGTACCGCCATGAGTAACGAAACCAAGGAGACCGGCTCCAGCTTTATGGAAAAACTGTCGACGGTCATCGTCGACAAGCGAAATCTCATCTTTCTGCTCACAATCATTCTGCTCGTATTCTCCGCCTTTTCCCGCAACTGGGTCGAGGTCGAGAGCGACCTGACGTACTACCTGCCGTCTGATTCCGAGACGAAGCAGGCGCTCGACATCATGGACGAGCAGTTCACGACCTATGGCACGGCCGAGGTCATGGTGGCCAACATCACACCAGAGCAGGCCGCCGCGCTCGAGCCCAAGATCAAGGAGATCAAAGGCGTGCAGAGCGTGGACTACGACGAGACCACCGCACATTATAATAACCTCTCCGCCCTCTATTCCATCACCTTTGCCTACAGTGAGGATGACGAGGCCTGTCTCGACTCGCTCGAAGCCGTGAAGGAATACCTGTCCGACTACGATCTGTATGTCGACACGGACCTTGGCAACACGCAGCAGGAGACCATCGACCACGAGATCAGCGTCATCATGGTGTATGTCGCCATCGTCATTGTGATCGTGCTGCTCTTCACGTCCGAGACCTACGGTGAGGTGCCGGTGCTCATTCTGACGTTCGTGGTCGCACTTGTGCTGAATCAGGGCACGAACTTCCTGATGGGCAAAATCTCGTTCATTTCAAACTCGGTCACGAGTATTTTGCAATTGGCGCTGTCCATCGACTACGCCATCATCTTCTGCAACCGATTTAAGGAAGAACACCGGCTGCTGCCGCTGCGCGAGGCCGTCATCGTTGCGCTGAGCAAGTCGATCCCCGAGATCGGTGCGAGCAGCCTCACGACCATCGGCGGCCTTGTGGCGATGCTGTTCATGCAGTTCAAGCTCGGCCCCGATATGGCGCTGTGCCTCATCAAGTCGATCTTGTTTGCGCTGCTCGCAGCGTTCATCGTGATGCCCGGCCTTCTGATGCTCTTCGGCCCGCTGATCGACCGCACGCAGCACCGCAGCTTCGTGCCGAAGATCCCGTTCGTCGGCAAGCTCGACTATGCCACGCGCTACATCATCCCCATCGTCTTCGTGGTGTTGGCCGTCATCGGCTACCGCCTGTCGTCCGACTGCCCCTACGCCTACGGCTACGGCCTCATCTCCGCCCCCAAGCAGAATGAGACGCAGTTTGCCCAGCAGATGATCGAGGATAACTTCACCTCGAAGAACATGCTGGCGCTCATCGTCCCCACGGGCGACTACGACAAGCAGTCCGCCATCCTGGACGAACTCGCGCAGTATGACGAGGTCGACTCCACGATGGGTCTTACCAACATTGAGGCGCTCGACGGCTACATGCTCGCCGACAAGCTGACGCCGCGCCAGTTCGCCGAGCTTGCAGGGCTTGATTATGAGGCCGCGCAGGTCGTTTACGCCGCCTACGCCGCCCAGCAGTCGGAATATGGCAAGCTCGCGGGCAATCTCGCCACCTACAAAGTCCCGCTCATCGACATGCTTCTCTTCGTCTGCGAGCAGATTGACGCCGGCGTCGTCACGTTAAGTGATGACCAGACGCAGATGCTTCAGGACGCCGAGGTCCAGATGAACAGCGCCAAGGCGCAGCTGCAGGGCACGGATTACGACCGCATGCTCATCTACCTCACGCTGCCCGAAAGCAGCGACGAGACCTACGCCTTCACCGACAAAATTCTCGAAATTGCCGAAAAGTATTACCCCGATGAAAACGTCTACCTCGCGGGCGAATCGACGAACGAATACGAATTTGAAAAGTCCTTCGCCGTGGATAACAAGGTCGTCAGCATCGTGTCGGTGCTCGTGGTTATGCTGGTGCTGCTCTTCACGTTCAACTCCGCCGGTATGCCGGTGCTGCTGATCCTCGTGATTCAGGGCTGCATCTGGCTCAACTTCTCGTTCCCGACCATCACGGGCAAGTACATCTTCTTCTTAGGATATCTAATTGTTTCTTCCATCCAGATGGGCGCGAATATCGACTACGCCATCGTCATCGCCAGCCGCTATCAGGAGCTCAAATCCAAAATGCACCACCGCGACGCCATCGTCGAGACGCTGAACTTCGCCTTCCCGACGATCATCACCTCCGGCTCGATCCTCTCGATCTGCGGCTTTTTGATCGGCAGCATGACATCTGAGCCCGTCATCGCGGGCATCGGCGAGAGCCTTGGCCGCGGCACGGTCATCTCCATCATCATGGTCATGTTCGCCCTGCCGCAGATCCTGCTCATCGGCAGCGGCATCGTCGACAAGACCTCGTTCTCCGTCCCGTCCATCGCGGAAAAGAAATCGGGTCACGGTAAGGTCTCCGTCAACGGCATGGTGCGCGGCAACATCAATGGTACGGTGCATGGCATCATGCACGCCACGGTCGAGGGCGACATCGACCTGAATCTGATCTCCGGATCTGCAAATGAGGAGCAAGACGATGAAGAAGACTAATCATTTCTATCGCTTCTGCGCGCTTGCACTCTCGTGCCTGCTGCTCATCTCGCTTCTCCCTGTCACGCAGGTCTTGGCAGACGGGGACGGCGCCATCCATATCAAGAGCGCAGAAGACTTACGATCCCTCGCGCATTCCTGCACGCTCGACTCCTGGTCGCGCGGTAAAACCGTTGTGCTTGACAACGATATCGAGCTGACCGACGATGACGAGCTCCCCATCCCGACGTTCGGCGGCACGTTCAACGGCAACGGCCACACCATCAGCGGCCTTTCCATCACGCAGAGCGTCTCCCCCGCCGGTCTTTTCGGCGTGCTGCAAAAGGACGCCGTCATCAAAAGCCTGAATGTTGAGGGCACGGTCACCCCGTCCGGCGACAGCGAAAATATCGGTGGCATCGTGGGTGAAAACCACGGCACGATCGAAAGCTGCACATTCAACGGAAGTGTTTCCGGCAAACGCAGCGTCGGCGGCATCGCGGGCCGCAACCTCGCCACGGGCATCGTGCGCGCGTGCGACGCCTCGGGCGCGATCTTCGGCCAGAGCATGACCGGCGGCATCGTGGGCGAGAACCTCGGCTCCATCGTCTCCTGCCGCGGCCGCGCGTATGTGAATATCGAGAGCACCGACCCCAGCATCGACCTGAGCGATCTGAGCCTCGATTTCTCGCTTGACCTTGCAAGTCTGTCCCGACTCGACACGCTCAATATCGCCACCGACACCGGCGGCATCGCGGGCTATTCCTCCGGCGCGATCGCGTCGAGCACAAACTACGCCGCCGTCGGTTATCAGCACATCGGCTACAATATTGGCGGCGTGGTCGGCCGCAGCAGCGGACAAGTGCTCGCGTGCAGCAATGAAGGCGCGATCTGCGGGCGAAAGGACGTCGGCGGCATCGCCGGCCAAATGGAGCCTTATGTGCGCACGCAGGTCTCCGCCAGCCAGCTCTCGCGCATCCAATCGCAGATCAAGGAGCTCGACTCGCTCGTCAAAAAGGCCGTCAACGACGCCGAATACGGCTCGAGCGAAATTTCCGACCGTTTTGACCTGATCTCGGGCTACCTCTCCGATGCATCGGACGCGGCGAACGACGTGACCATCAACGTTGACCCCGACGCCATCCCCCAGCCGAGCATCAGTATCGACGGTGATTTTGACCCCGATGACTTCGATCCTGAGAATCCCACCCTGCCGGATATCAACGTCAGCTTCGATCAGGATTTTGACGTCTCCGACGTCGTCACCGTGTCGAACATCAACATGGTCGTCGGCTCGGTCACCGCGGCGAACAGTCAGCTCTCGATGATCACCGACAACGTCAAAAACACCAGCACGGCCCTCTCCGCCGATATCCGCAACATCAGCAGCAAGTTCAACGAGCTCACGAACACGATGTTCTCCGCCATCTCCTCGCTCACCGGCGGCACGGGCGATCTGATCGTCGACGCCTCGAGTGTCGATATCAACTCCGTCACGCTCGGTAAGGTATCGCTCAGCCGCAACAGCGGCGCGGTGTACGGCGACGTCAACACCGGCGGCATCGCCGGTTCCATGGCCATCGAATACACGCTTGACCCCGAGGACGATGTCACGGGCCATCTTTCGAACATCTACCGCAAGCAGTATGAGTACCGCTCCATCATCCAGAAGTGCGTCAACACCGGCGATGTGGCCGGCAAGCGCAGCTATGTCGGCGGCATTGTCGGCCGCATGGACCTCGGCTATCTGACTGCGTGTGAGACGTCGTCCTGCACCATCACGAACGAAAACGGCAGCTATACCGGCGGCATCGCCGGTCTCACCGGCGCGACGGTGCTCGGGAACTTCTCCAAGTGCACGCTCAGCGGCAAGAAGTATGTCGGCGGCATCGTCGGCTCCGGCGTGCAGGAAAATGTCGACGGCAGCGGCAGCAGCGTCCGCTGGAACTACTCGCTCGTCGACATCACCGACTGCCAGCAGTACCAGGGTGCGATCTCCGGCAGCGACACGGGCACATTTGAGCATAACTACTATGTCTCCGACGATCTCCCCGGCATCAACCGTCAGGGCTACGCCGGACGGGCCGAGCCCATCAGCTATTCTCAGCTGCTCGCACTCAGCGACCTGCCCGAGAGCATGAAGTCCTTCACGCTCTCCTTCGTTGCTGACGATAAAACTGTGCTCAGCCGCACTTTCAACTACGGCGACTCCATCGACGAAAGCGACATCCCCGAGCCGCCCGCCAAGAGCGGCTGCCACGTCCACTGGGACCGCACCGACCTCACGAATCTGCACTTTGACACCGTCGTCACCGCTGTTTACGAGGCCTACACCCCCGGCCTTGCCTCTGAACAGACGCGAGAGAGCGGACAGGCTGTCATCTTGGTCGAGGGCAACTACAACGACGGCGACGCCATCACCGTGACCGCCCAGCCGCTCACGCCCGCGGCGTTCGACGTGCAGTCCGGCACTGTGCTCGACCGCGTGAAGGGCTACTTCTCCTGCCTCAGCCGCGGCGAAATGCCTTCGATGCTTGCCAACGCCGAAGTGCTCGAGCAGTGGCGCATCGAGCTTGCCGACGACGGGCAGGACACGCACACCGTGCGCTATCTCCCGCCCAACGGGCAGAAGGAGCTGCGCATCTACACCCGTGAAGACGGCGGCAGCTGGCAGGAGGCCGACTGCGGCACGATGGGCAGCTACCTCACCTTCTCCACGAGCGGCGACAGCGTTGAGTTTGCCGCCGTGCGGACGCTCGACGTCTGGGGCATCTGGCTCGGCGTGCTCGCCGTGCTGGCTGTTCTGATCCTTATCATGGTTCTGCTCGTCCACCGCCACAAGCGCAAAGCGCGCAGACGCGCCGAAGCGCTGGCGCGCAGCGCGAGCGCCGTCTCGCAGGCCGAGCAGATCGTCCGCGGCGAGGACGCCAATGCGTCCACAGCAGACGAAGCCCCTGCCAAGACGGGTGCCCCCGCGTCTACAGCGGTCGAAGATGCCACTCAGGCGGATGCGCCTGTGTCCGCTGAATCTACGGCAGTCCCCGCCGCCGTGGCAGTAGCAGCGACCGCTGCGCCGGTCGTCACCGCCGCGGTCGAGGGCGCAGAAAGCGTTCCCACTTCCGAACCCGCTCCCGCAGCCGATCCCGACTCCATCGAGGCGCGCCTTGCGCGCGCGGAAGAGGAACTTCGGCTTCTTCGCGAGGAGCGCGAGGCACGCGAAAACGTGCTCACGCAGCCCGCAGTACCGCCCGCGCCGAAAAAGCGCAGGCACCGCCGCTTTCTCCCTATTCTCATCACGATTTTAGTCTTGCTCGGCGCGGCTGCGGCGTTCTTCCTCCACTCCGACTTTAAGAAGGACCTCGAAGCCTACCGCCTTGTCGAGGCGCGTGTCAAAGAGGACCCGATGACCATGGACGTCACGGTCGACGCCTCCTATGGCAAAATCAGCCTGAGCGCGGATGCCTCCGTCGCCCGCACGAAGAAGGACGGCGCTCCCATCACCTGCATCGACCGCGACGGCGCGGCGCTCTACTACGCAGACGGCGCGATCTACCTTGAAAACGGCAAGTCCTACGCTGTCGGCGGCGCATTCCCAAATTACGCCGAGCTCATGGATGAGACCGCCGAGCTCTGCCGCACGCTCACGGTGACGAAATCCGTTGACGGGCAGGAAAAGCGCTACACCCTCACCGCCGAGGGAGACGACGCGAGCACACTGCTGCGTCTTCTCACCTCGGACGAGATCGCGCACGCCGCATCGCTTTCCGCGATCCGCGTGGATCTCACCGCCGAGAGCGGCGAGCTGATGGACGTAAGCTTCACGGCGGAAAACTCCGGAGATCTTCGCGTGGAGGCCGCCGCGCACTTCACCGACGCGCTCGCGCCGGTGATCCCCGATGATGTGCTCACCGCCATCCATTCGGGCAGCAATGACGACGCTTCCACGCTGACGGACAACGCGCTCCGTCTGCTGGGTGCCTGGGGCGAGCTGACCGCGGACGATCTGTCCGCCGACATTGCTCTTTCCGCCGACTGCGGCCCGATCGTGCTGAACAGCACGCTCCAGTATGACCGCAGCAGCATCGACGGTCAGAGCTACGGCAGCATCCAAAAAAACACCCTCGCCGTCTACTTCTCCGGCAGCAAGATCTGCGACGCGGACGGCAACAGTGTCGACACCGCGAGCCAGCAGCTCGTCGATGCCACGTCGCTCATTGACCTCTGCTACCAGTCCATTCTGAACGGCAGCGCGGGCTGCGATAAGGTGAGCGACGGCTATCTCTACGGTCTTTCGCTCGACTCCGACGCGATGAGCGAGCTCGCCGCCGCCATCGCGCCGGATATCAAGGCACAGAATGTGACCTTCTCCTCCGGACGCATTTCCGTCCGCGTGAGCGAGCAGGGCGAGCTCCAGTCCGTCAACATCTCGTGCAGCGGCGCGCTGCACCTCATCCTCTCCGACGCTCCGGTGTCGCTCTCCGCCGTCATCACGCCGGCGGATCGTGCCTTCTCGATTCCCCAGCCGGCGCTCAACGCGCTGAAACAATAGAAAAGCGGAGGGAGATTCATACTATGGGAAATCGCATCATCAGCATCAGCCGCCAGTTCGGCAGCGGCGGCCACGAAGTGGCCGTGAAAACAGCGGATCTCCTCGGCATCCGCGTCTATGAGCGCGAGCTGATCCGCCTCGCGTGCGAGTACGGCGAGCTTTCGGAAAAAACGCTCTCCCCCTCGGACGAAAAGGCGACCAACCCCTACCTCTTCCAGACCGTGCACGAGGGCAACCACCACGTGCTGCGCGGCAAACCGACGAGCGAAGTGCTCTTCGCCCTGCAAAGCCACGAGATCCGCCGCATCGCCCGCCACGAGGAGTGTGTGTTCGTGGGGCGCTGCGCAGACTATGTGCTGCGCGGCGAAGACGTGAGGCTTCTCACCGTGTTCGTCGCCGCGCCGGACGAGCACCGCATCCAGCGCAAAATGGCGCAGGAAAAGCTCACGCGCGACCAAGCCATCCGCCTGATCCGCAAGATGGACAAGCAGCGCCGCAAGTATTACGAGAGCTACACCCACAAGGCCTGGGGCGCGCCGGAGGGGTATGATCTTTACCTTGACACCGGTGCGCTGTCGACCGCTGACGCGGCGGCGGTCATTGCGGAGCGCTTCCGCAAGCTGTAAAAAATTGGGGACCACCGAACGGTGGTCCCTTCTTTTTTGCGTCCCGAAAGGGCTGCGGTTTTCCCCGCCTGACGCGGGGAAGCGAGCAAAGGGGACATTCTCTCACGTGAGAGAATGTCCCCCTTGAACCCCCAAGAGAACGCGAGGGGAGTCCCCCTCGACCCCC
>ERZ773276.1816-NODE-1816-length-14810-cov-11.558590_pt1 | contig 14810 bp, 13 predicted proteins | sample MGYA00511386_ERZ773276 | MGnify/ENA primary metagenome ERZ773276 (study PRJEB29015, sample SAMEA2737778) | human gut metagenome | biome: human gut; feature: human-associated habitat; material: faeces | place: China | collected 2012 ...
TTGCATATTTATGCTAACTATCGTTAATTATATTCAAAAATCTATTATAGTTCATAGCTACTGCAATTTAGTATTTAGGACATCCCCAAGATTCAAGGAATATCTTGGTATTGGTGTTCATTGATGTTATCGACTGTTTCTCATTGTCTGTCAGAGTGAAGTCGGATATATTGATATTGTCTTTCAGTCTGCTTTCCTTCTTAGTTCCAAACACAGGGATGGCACCGGTGTCTATCTGCCATCGCAGGATGACCTGGCCGATATTCTTATGGTATCTGTTGGCTATATCTTTTAGAGTTTTGCTGTTGCGAATCTCTGGCAACATCCTTCCCAAAGGCGAGTAAGCCATCACCTTGATGCCATGTCCATGGCAGTAGGCGACCTCTGCGTCACATGTGTTCAACGGATGGCGCTCATTCTGTACATAATCCGGCACAATGCCCATCTTTTCAAAGTGCTCGAGGTGTCTTACTCTGGCATTGCAGATGCCTATGGCTTTGACCTTTCCTTCCGCTTTCAGCTCCTGCATTTGCTTCCATGTGTTGACCATATACTGTTCCAGTGGCCAATGAATCAGCAGAAGATCAAAGTAATCAATGCCCATCAGACGGAGTCGCTGCTCTACGTGTTCCTTGATATTGCCATGATACATCTGTATGGCATCTATCTTGTCGGAACAAAAGAACGACTCTCTGTCCTTGGCTGTCTCCTTCAGAGCCCTGCCTAACATTCCTTCCGTTCCGTATGACGGAGCGGTGTCGAATGCCGATACGCCAGCGTCGAGAGCACAAGCGACCATCCGCCGTAGGCTCTCGTAGTCAGGCATTTGGTAAGTGCCCAATACAATTTTGGGAATTTCTGTCATTAGCTATTGCGTTGTGACGGCGCAATCAACTGTTCCAACTGACGTAGCTCTTCCAGCTCTTGCGCTTGGAGGCTGCTACTTTCCATTTGTCCTTATACGAGCCATAACCAATCATAAGAATGGGTTGCTCATTGGCAGGGATACCCATACGCTTTTTGATGGCTATGAGGTGCTTTGCCTTGTGCCCCATCGTCAACGGAATGTTAGCGATGTCATTGGCATGGAGCGCATACATCAAGTTCATGGCATAGAGACCTCCATCGACAAAGAACTGGTTGAGCTCATGGAAAGCATAACAAGACATATCCGAACAAACCAATATGACTCCTTGGAAGCTTTCATAGAATCCCTTGCAGCCCATCTGCATCTTGCAGAGCTCGTCTATCTTTTCACGGTCGGTAAATACATGCAGCCGTACACTCTGCCTGTTACAAGCAGAAGGAGTACGTTCACACAGTTTGAATGCGTCTTCAAGTTTAACTTGTGATACAGGCTCGGTACCGAAATCACGGATGGAATAGCGTGACTGAGAGAAAACAGGGAAAGGTGCCGTCTCTTTTCCCTTAATATCTGCATGGTCAAACCATTCAATGCCGGTGTCCGCTGTATCAGGTTGAATATCATATTGTTCTAAAAGAGCCTGAAGCCTTTGTCTTACCATAGACATGTCAGATCCTTGCTCTTCATTATATTTGATGTAGGCAGTCAGTATGCCACACCAATATGACGAATTGCCTTTACCCCCCCCCTAAACGAAGATAAAGGCCAATGTCTTTGATGAGGCTTGTCGCCTTAGGGATTCCGAAGCCTACTCGCCCATTGCCGATTGACATGCCTTTCTCTAATGCATGGGCTCGAATATGCAGGTCTGTTGCCAACTTACGAGGGGTTTTCCTAAGTCCAGCTGTGGCAAGATATTTTGTCAACGGCCAAACTTCCTGCAACTTAGCAGACAGAATCCGCAAGTAAACTATTGGATAGGCATACTTGATGATGTTCTTAATATTCATATTGTCTTAATTGTATTTCTTAAATAATATGAAGTCTGAGACTTATAATCTTTTACATTTTGATTACTTTTTCAAACATATCAATGTATTTTTTCACCAATACTTCTTTAGAATACGTACTTTTTGTATATTCTTCCATTCTCTTTAACAATGCACCATAATCTTCGTCAGTCTGATTGATGCATTGTTCCATTACCTTTGCTAAGTTATTGACATCATTAGATTTGAAAGAATAGCCGTTGACATTTTCTTTCAACTCTGACATCAATCCTGGAAGATTAGAAACAATATCTGGAAGGTTATAGCGGAAAGCTATTTTCATAGGTCCACTTTGAGATACGACTCTATAAGGTTGTACTAGATAGTGGCAACCATTAAACAGATTAGGTATCTCGTCATTATCAACACGTCTTATGTCTGCATCTATAACTTCAGGGTACTTTATATGCTCCTTACATCTTCCCCAATCATAACCAGCGCCCTTAATAATTACTCGGAAGTTCTTATATCCTTTCTCGTAAAGAATGTTTGCAGCATCAATGAGAAGGTCAATGTGCTTGGCATAAACCATTAGACCGAAAGACAAGAATTTAATAATCTTTCTATTTGGTCGCTCGTTGGTTGTCCTGCCAAAGTCTTTCAGTGCAAGAGGAATCTTAGTGATGTTAACGTTTGGATATTGACCATGCAGTTTACTAGCTTCGGAATCTGAGAACATATTTACATACTTGACACCCTTATAACCCAAGTCTCTAACGAACTGTGTCCATTTTGTCAAAGGCATGTCTTGCCTTACTAATCCTTGATGAGCCGTAAAGATAGTCTTATTTTTAGGCAGACTCCATATAAGAGGCAAATCGAATAAAGAGTCGCGCTGAGCATTAATATAGATAATGTCTGCATTGGAATCCTTAATAGCCTCCTTGATGCGCATGTCAAAGGATAACAGCAAAGGATTAAATCCTTTGGCATTACGGTAACTATTCTTTATGAACTCCAACGTAACATTATTATGTCCCTTAATAATATCCTTGAAATCATTTTCATTAAACCTATTCCCATGTTCATTGAACAGTATAATCCAATGTATGTCAAACTCTTCAGCAACCAAAGGGACTATAGGTGTATCGCAGTCTGCAAAATAATCCGCTGAAATCCAACAAATTTTCTTCATAATTTAATTTCAGATAGCAAATAATACAACTCCCATCAAAGTTTAATTACCAGGTCAGACCTAGACCTAATGAGTTGTTTGACCAGTAAAGTTATTCTTTTGTGGTACTTTTATTTTGGAATCTTGAACTATACTCATGTAATTTTCAAGAGTAAACCTTCTATAAAACTTAACAAAACCAAGATAGAAGATATAAGTTATTACTAATATGAACAATATAAATAGAATTGCCTTAATATCAATGCAACGCCAAGACAATTTTAAATCAATTGTTTTAATGCCAGAATAGCAACAATACCAAAAGAACCAATCACATAGTAAAGTTATAGCTCTTAAAAAGCCATAAAGAGCAACATAATTATTGTACTTAGAAATATGGTTGTTGTAATTCTCATAACAATAATGCATTATAATACGATGATAATCATATCTTTCATCTTCATAGTTGATAGATAACATATCCATTAACCCCTTTGTCTTTTCTTTTATAGCCTTACACAATTCATCATCAAGTGGTTTTAAAACATAAAACCTGAAACGAAGTAGCCTGCCAAATATAAGGGAAGACAAAACAATAGGTAGGAGAATAAGTGCAACTACAATTTTCCAAAGACAACTCAATCCTTTACCTACTTGGTCGTTTTTTGAAAAATAGTTCCGTTTATATGACTTATCTAAAAGGAAATCTGAAGGATAACCATACGACCAAACCAAGAATGGTTCGACTGTCAAAGAAGAAAAATAAGAAACGAAATGTCCAGCAACGTATGCAATTACAATAAAAGGTATAACTTCCTTCCATGAAAAGGCTATTGTGGTAGCTTCATAAAAAAAAGCTGAGGCATGTACAGGAGGTTCAAAGTAATATCCTATTTTGATTAAAATACAGAAGAGAAGCCCAGGAAACAAATATCCAAGGAAATCATAAATCGAAAACGGGTCCTTTAATTGCATATTATTCAATATCTAAAAGATGATTAATCAACCCCTTTGGCTCTTTGATAAAGAGACAATAAGTATTCGTTCTAGATGAATTATGGTTGGTTGACATATCAATATACTTATCTACGAACCGCCTTTTGGCAATTTGTTCATGCTCCATATCAGTTAGCCATACGAAATCGCCTTTTTGAGCATCTATATTGGGTAAAGGAATTTCCACTCTTTGCCCTTGATTGTCAAATATGAATTTCATACCTGCCAAATTACATGCAACATGAACCCTAAAAATAACTAGAGTTGTATGGTCACTATTAGTAACTTGACGTATCTTAACTAGTCTTTTCATTACTTGTTCCATGTTGTAATCATTTTTTTAGTTATTTTAGTTGAATCCTTGTCCATTTCTATAAGTCCTTTTAGAATATTTTCGAAAAGTTCCGACTCACCGCATTTTAGTAACTTATAAGAGAAACTGGTGGTGCTTGCTGCTTTAAAAGGCTTAGCTTCTATAATCATAGATCCAGTTGGTGATTCTTCATCTATTACTATAGTAGTTCCAAAAGACATAGTAGAATGCATAACTACTTCTACGGATTTATCTGATCTGAAAGCATAAAACAAAGTGCTTGCAGTACTCTTAATTTCTTTTTCTAACAAGTCTGGAGTCTTATTTTGAAGCATTTCTGCTGTAACCTTTAATAGTTCTGGCTTAGTAAAATCCAACAATGATAATTTAATCTTAAGATTTTTGTTATTTTTTTTAAGCTTTATCAATGTGTTTACTAAGTCATGATAATTTAATGCATCATTTAAGGATATACCAATGATTCTTATACTTTCATTTGCCTCTTCCAAATATTCTTTCAACGTTCTTGCTTTATCTGTTTCGCTAAAGCTGTCTCTTGAAGGGACGAAATCTGCTAGTCCTGATCTTAATACTGCTGCTTGGGTTATAAACTCAGAATTCTTATGCTCATAAGAGACACGTCCTTCTGTACCTAAAAAGGATATCAATTGTTCTTTATATTTTTTATAAAGATTCTCGGCTATCGCTGGAAGAAAGTTCTTGGCAGCATCAACGTCATCCATATTAATCATTTGATGCTCAATTTCTTCTGGGTTTATCGTTATAATATTATCGTCTTTCAGTAAATTTTTGGAATATTCCTCTGCAAATGATTCTGATGCATTAAAAATAGCGTTTATAACTGTTTTTATCTTAGATGGATAGATAGTTCTTAGGTTATCAAATTCAGATGCTATTATACCAGAGGGCATACATTTGTTACCTATTGATAGCACATGTATTCTTTCCAAAGGTACCTCTAATTTTGTTAAAGCATAAAGTATTGCTACCAATGTTGGATCGTTTGCCCATAATCCTCCATCCATATAATGGACTTGAGAATTATCTCCTTTGTAAGTCTTGAAATAAAATGGTGCAGCCGAGCTCGCCATAACAGCATCAACTAATTTTATATCATCTTCATTTGTAAAGATCACATGTTTGAAACTTTCTAAGTTGGTAGATGGTATTAGTAATTTTGTATGAGCTTGGTTGATAGTATCATCTTTTAATTCTTCTTCAAGACACTTCTTTAGAAATTCATTGGAATACCAATTTTCTCTAACATTACGCAAAAATCTCTTTTTGAATATATCCTTGCCACGATTGCAATATAAATCGACGACTTTCTTCATGTTTATATCCATTGCTATACATGCTGCTAATATAGAACCAGTTGAGGTTCCTGCAACTAAATCAAATATTTCAGAGAGCGGCACTTGATATTCATCTTGCAAGTATCGTAAAAAAGAAGCTTGGAATATGCCCTTTATACCACCTCCAGCTAACGAGAGTATATTGAATGTATTATATTGCATCCGCTGAACTTATTTTCTTTACTTTGTAAAAGCTAATGACCATGCAATAGCGATCTAATATTAATTATATGTTATATAATTCAAATTTTTAATTTATAGTCTTAGCTTTAATAATGCCATAAATTAAAGATCTCTTTGAGATATGACACTTGTTCATTTTATGTATCCAATAGATCATTCTGCCATAACCTTTTTGAGATATATCTCTTGCTAGGGTTAATCCAATCTTCTTTTCAAAATTATGGTCAATCGCCTTTAATGCATCCTCTCTATAGAGTTCGTCAACGAAGTTATCTTGTCTTTCGCTTAAAAAGTTTTTAAACCATTCTTTTGTCTGCTGGATAGCTTGTATTTTTATATCTACATTTCCGGTGGAACTGACGGAATACCTATTAGCTCTATATTGGAATACAGGAACCTGTGTATTGGCCACGCCGTTCTTGCTGGCACCTATAACAGCGGATATATCATCTGAACCCCAAGCCAGTGGAATATTATAGAACCCGCCATTTTTTACAAGCCATTCACGCTCAAAACAGAAGTCGCCAATAAACTGTTGGTTGTACGCTCCTTTAATTCTATGCCAACTTAATGAGATTGCTGATTCGTGTAAGCCACGCATAGTTGTCATTTGATATGGCTTAGAATTCTCGTCTATTATTTCAGTCCAACCATGGAGCAAGCCAATTCCTGGATATGAGTCAATTAACTTTTTATATTCATCTAGGCAATTTGGCAGCAACTTGTCATCATCACCCATGCAAATAATGTATTCACCCTTTGCATATTTAAGACATTTGTTCCAATTGTCAACGAGATTTAATGCACCAATATTATAGTCATTCTTATAATATTTTATTCTTTTATCCTTATAGGACTCTACAATTGAATCTATATCTTCAGGCGATGCATCATTTACAATAATGAGTTCAAAATCCTTGTTGGTCTGCCCTAAGATGCTATCGATGGCCTCTCTAAGAAACTTTGCCTTATATGCAGGGATAAGTATACTAAATTTCATCTTTCTTTAGATTTAAAAGTTGCGGTCTTTTGTGATACGTATAAATAAGGTAGACACAAATACACATTGCGAGTTGCGTGTCTGCTCCCATATACCAGCTTGCGGCGATGTTGGCAGGTATCATAAAGCCCATAAACATATTAACGTAAGATAATTCTTTAGGAAGTTTTTCCATGGTGCATTTTATGAATAACCAGAGATATAGAATTAAACCAAATAAACCTAGTAAAACAAACATACTTGGATAACCCACATCGGACAGATAGAGTCCTTCACTTTGTAGGTTTGTATAGTAATGTCCATAACTTGAGTCTGTGTGGGGCATGCCGTTACCAAAAACGTTTGTAATTAAATTTGGAGACCATTCGCCAAAGAAATATTTATATTCAGTTACTCTTATATCTTCGGTTCCACTATATTGATTATTATCTATCTGAGTGTTAGTTAGGTTTATCATAGAACCAATGACACTATCATCTGAAAAATTTATATTAACTGAACCTATATAAAGAGCAAAAAACAATACTCCTAGGATTGTAGCTAACTTCTTAGCTCTTAGGAATATTGATATTATAGTGACAACTCCTGCCCATAATATTAGCTGTCGCGTTAATTGGAATATGATGAAGATAAAGAAGATAACAGCGAACACCTTATATTTAGGATTTCTTTCAATAAAACATTTATTGAGATAATAAAAATAAGCAAAAATCAGAGATAATCTTCCTACGAAGTTTATTCTGAACATGCCACGTTGGTCATTTAAATCGTCATCCGTAACACCGAATGTGACTTCGGGTGCTCTCATCATCGCATAAATCCATAAAATAATATATAGCCATCCAAATAATACGATAAGTTTCTCCAATGCTTTTCTAGTAACCTTTTTCTTGCAAAAATAGAAGAAAATAACAAGGAACATACATTGTGCAGACGTTCGATATGATAGAGTAAATGACTGGTTCCAAAATATATAAGACATTAACATTGACAATATCCAGGAGATTAGAAGAAGTCGCATGCCTTTATAAAGAGGATCCTTCTCTTTTAATACAAATTGCCTCCACGTTATAATCATTAGAAATGGTACCAACAACATTCCTGGTAATTTCTGGATATTATTGTCCAGTTGGTAATAACTATAAAACCTAAAAGCACATAATATCATGATTATTATCATGAAAATAGTTGTTTTAGATGTTTCTTTGTATATATTTTTTTGCATAAATAAATTCTAAAAAGTTTGTCAAATATTTTATAAGAAATTACTTATAAAGCTCGTTCTATAGTACCATTCTTATCAGTTCGTTTTACCTCCTTGTAAATCTTAGACAAGTCGGAGAGGACATCGCTGTCTGGATGACCATAGGTGTTGTCATTGGCATCAACAGAGACCAGTGCCGACATTGGCTTGTAGCCGTGAGGAGGTATTGTAAGGGTGCCTAAATTCCTAGAGAATTTGCCACCGTGGTGTGGGGCAACCATAATCTGGTTTGGACAATTTGCGATATTACCGACTTCCTGGCTTAAAACCGTTGAGGCTTGAAGATAGCTGCAATCTCCAGTCAGAAGGACATTACCTGCTTTTCCATATACCATTAGAACTATGCCACAATAATTAAGATTGCGGTTTGTTTCTCCATGATATATTGAATAGACATTGGTCTTCTTATAAAAGAGCATACGTGAATGCCCTTTCCTCTGGACCTTGCGAGGAGGTGCTAAGGACAGAACCTTATTTTTAGATAAGATTGATAAAAACCTTTTGTAAATATTTTGACTTGTCATAGATGTCATCTTTGCTGGACAAATTAACCCAGCGAAGTCCTTAATATCCGCATCTGAAAGTAATTTCAGCTGAACTATATGGTCAAAGTCCCAATGGGAAATGAATAAAACGGGATGGCTTTTCTTATAGAATGGCAATCTTTTATCTAATAACTTTTGAACGGCCTGCCTGTTTGCATGAAGAGAACCTCCCATGTCATATACTAATTTAACATTGTCGTCTTCATCTATGATTTCATTGCAGTTTCCTTGTCCGACATCGTTAACTCTAAGTTTAAATTGCTCTTTAGGGAAGTCTGTCAATGCATCTATACCATCATTTGTTATTATTATGTCAGCCGGAGCTAATGGTGCATGAGACTCCAACAGAAGATCATTTTGGTTGCCTTGCTTGTTTTGAAAATTAAATATGTATCCTACCAATAATGGAACATTATCATCTATCGCCTCGGGCTCAATGCCTTTTAGTATTTCAACATTCAATTTATAGTATGCGCCGTGAACAAGTCTTCGGCGTGAATATAAGTTGAGGAATTGTACAACTGAGGCATTGTTATTTTTTACAACACCCATTGCACTAACGAATTCGTCATAGTCATCTGTCGTGCGGAAATCTACAAATGCTTCGCTATAATCACCATTGCCGTTATTCTTGTATTCTACAAGAGTTACGATTATATCTTTATTATTATTTTGGATTGCCATAGTTGTATGTTTCTTGTTATAACGGCATTGTAGATATGCCTTCTCCTAAAATAGCTATGTCCTTCTCGAATTGATTGAACTTCCTCTTCTCTAATTCATCGTTGTTTTCCCAATCGATGCATTGGATGAAGTCAAAATTATTATAGAGATACAGCCTGGCTATATCTATTCCATTAGCTCTTAAGTTATACTTGATATCCTGCATTGAACTTGCATCTCCGGTAAAAATTCGAATATATTTCCGTCTATAATCACCATTTACATTTGCCTGTGTCAGAAAGAAATTATGAAAATATTCAAAGTCCATGCCATTGATTGAATGACCGAAGAAAATTACTTCGTTAGCACTGTGTAAATCTTCGTAGAGGTTGTTAGAATGATAATATCGGCTTGACGTCTTGTATAGAAACTTGTAAGGCTCTGGTATTATATCTCCACCTTCCACACCTAAGATTATATTATCGGGTGGAGTCAGCGATCCATGTACATGGATTACCTCAGGATTGATGCCGTCAATACATAGTTTCTTTCTAATGATGTCATGTACACTAGTGTAATTGAATGTGTAAATCTTACGAACATTGCCCTTGAGTAATAATAGCTTCATTACCTCTTCTGCGATACTGGTACCCTTCGCCTGGAACGATTCTGATTCTTGCTGCAAGTACTTCTTAAGAGAATCACAAATCTTCAGATATTCCTTCTCATCCCCTTCATAAGCATCATAATCGTAATTTGTGCTTTCAGCAAGATCCTGCAAATCCCGGACATAGTCCATCATCGTCTGCTCAATATCAAACCAGTTATCATGATTCTTTGCTTCTACTAATGTCTTTAGTAGACCATTACGCATCTTGGCATTCAAATCACCTTCAATCTCATCCTCCCAAATCTTGCTTTTAGCAAAATCTGAATATCTAGACTTCATTCCAAGGTCAACGTCAAAGCCGTTACCGAGTATGAGCAACCGTTTAGTGTTATTTCGCGATGATCCTAACATGGGGATAATAGTTTATGCTATTCATTCTCGAAAATAAAAAATCAAACGATGTAGACAACTCCGCTTTCGAAAGACATTATTGCAAGTAAATGTCTTTCAACATAATTTTGATCAATAGTCGCATAATTATTAAATTTGGATAGATCTGTATCTGAATCCATCAGGTATATGTTGCATTGCCGGTCTGCCTTATCATTCTTGAACTTCTTAACAAAGTCACTCTTTGATTTATCATTTGGCAGAGATATATTAGATTTAACATAGAAGTTATCAACCGTTTGAGCTGGTGCATTTGTAAACTCGTAAGATGCCGGATTAAGTTCACGTTCTTTATGTAAAGATGGAAGTTGTTCTACAAAATAATCATACGAATCTTCCAGCTTATGACGTTGAAAGACTTTCATATCACGATCTTTAAAAGCTGAAAGAATCATATTTTGTGTTTCTTCTTTTGTATTGGAGCCAAATATCACACCTGTTAAAGCAGATGAAAGGAATTTCTGTCTACCACACTTGTCCGTAACGATTCTAACTTCCTTTTCACGCATCCAGCCTTGACTTTTAGTAGCAAGCATCTTTGTAAGAATTAATCTCTGGTCGTTCATATCATTTGCTACAATCTTTGGCACATTATCTCGATAATCAACGGGTAACAGAAATCGTTGTTCACGTATTACATCATCTACGGTTTTTAGCAGGCGGTCAGAATCAAAAACTAAACAATATCCCTTTCCTTTTGATGCATAAAGTGACCACATGCTACTTTCATTGGGGTCTTTACTCAGTGAGAAAACTCCACAACTTTTAGCATAACTAAAGAAATCTTCGGCTAATTCTTTCACTCTGTTTACACTTGTGAGTGAACCCAATCCTTTCTTTGATAGATTCTCATAAATTTTTAATTCTTCAAAGAATGGACCAGCATTATATGTAAACTCATTCTCGTCATTTAGTTCTTCTTTGCTTGATGCCCAGAAGTAATTACTACTATATAAGGATAAGTCTCTATCCTGATTTTCAATTGAACGATATTTATAGAGCTTCATAGAACCAATAAATATTAGAGAAAATTAATATTCACCGCACGTAGAAAATTAACATTTATGTTTCAGCATTAAAGAATCGGAATCTTTTGCTTTATTCTTTCTATTAAAGATCTCAGAGAATCTTTATCACCCTTATTAAAGACATTCTCTGGGATATTACAACGGAAAGAATTATCCATTGTTATTGTGTTTTCTGAGTTCTCTTCACTTATTTCTGATAAAGAATCCGTCTTGTTTATGCCATCCATTATTGATTGCAGTTCTTTTCCTATATTCAGATGAACATATGTGTTTCGTATAATATCTTCTGGAGAAATATCTTCTTCCAAACTATATCCTTTAAGATTAACACAACACAAGGCATATGAATCACTAAAACGTGTGGCTTTTTTCATTTGATTAGCACTCATATGGGCTGGCTCGTTAAAACTCCATTTAGCCTTACACTCTATGTAAAAGATCTCCTTGCCATTAAAGTATATGACAATATCTTGACCTGCTTGGTTATCTTCTACCGTAGTATTGAAGTATAAATTATCGGCCATATCTGTAGCTATCTCATTGCGTAGTATGTCTTCAACTCTTTTGCCAAATTTATATTTGACGTTGAAATCTACTTGCTTTTCCCTTTGGCTTTGGACAAAATCTTTAACTTTTTCAAATAAAACAGAGTTATCCGCAATATCTGCCAGATCTTTTAATGCTTCGGGATTTCTAACTTTCATAAGTCTATATATACTTGGCTTAGCATCTTTCGGAACATATTCCATGTAGATTTCCGCTCTCCTCGTATACATTTCGTCAAATAGGTCCATCCATTCTCCCTTGTCAAATTTGCTTAATATCGTTAAGGTACACGGCTTGTTGTATGAAGCTTCCTTTAATGAATCAGTTATTTCGCGCGCCAAATTCCTTGAATCTACCTTGTCCATCTTATCCTCATAAATGCCAACAAAGTCTGGATGAACTAGTTCTTCATTTAAGTCTTTACCCGTAGCGTCCTTATATATATTAATTAAGTCTGGGTCTCTGTCATCGCAATCTTTAATATCTTTGACAGTGCATAATTTCTTATTGGTATTTGGGAAGACAGCAAAGTTTTCAAAATATCTTTCGCGGAATTTTTCTTCTTTTACGCTATCTATCGCTATAAGTAAGTCTTTTATGTTATTCCATTCGGCTTCTATCTTGGCATCGTCAAACAATGAAATTTCCATCATCTCATTTAATAATAAGTGACGTAGAGCGTTTCCGAAAATATCAGGCTCATCTTCGTTGGCCTTGTCCATCTTCACTATTATTAATTTCTGATTATGTAGTTTATATATCTTACTTAAAATACTATACCAATTGTTATTTTCTAATTTGCTGTTAGAATAGAAAATTGTACAATATGATCTTAATGCATTAGCAAAATCAGAAGGATATGGTTTGGGGGACGCTATATTATTAAGAGTTTCATTTTCTATAGAACTGATTTCTTCTTTTAAATCAATTTGGACATTTTTTCTAGTATACTCTTCGAGTTTTGTTATATCTTTGAATTTTTCATCAACAAGCTTATCTATCTGTATTGGTATAAGAGGCTTAAGCCTGTCATACAATATATCTTTAATGGTACTTCCATCTTTTCTATCGTTTCTCTTTCCTAATGCCCCTAAACGATTTGGAATAAGATTATATTCACCAAATAAACCATCATAGTTAGTATCCTTTAAGAAATTATCAAACGACAGAAGTTTGTCCGAATTACCAGCTATTGTAGATGCTATCATCTCGACAGTTAGTGTATGTCCCGTCAGATCGCATCCCCATTGGTTTATTATTTCAGACCATTTAAGACATTCTTCTTTCTTAGGAAGTGTATAACGTAAGGAAGCTAATTCATAGACTGAGTCGTAATATTTTTCTTTAATTTCCTTATCATTAAATATATCGATAAGTGTTTTATCAAAAACATATAGTCCAGATTCTCCATTTAGAGCAATCTTTCCATTCTTTGTAGGAATCATGGATAATGTTTCAAACACATCTGCCCACTTCGCTTGTTGCCTTTCATAGAATTGTTTGGTTAATTCATCCTTTTGCTTGTCTATAGGAAAGTTTATCCTTGCCAACAATATAGAATTATCAATATTCTCTACATTGTCCTTCAGATAAGATAAAACTAAATCTGATAATGTTGTGATGATTTTCTCATCTCTTTCATATTTATCCTTAACATTCTCGTTTCCTATCGGCAGAATAATGCCATTTCTCGCTTCAACAGGTGAAAAACCTGATGAATGGAATATGAAATTTACGCCCCAATTTTCAGTCCCTAATAAGGGAAACCATAAGAACAATTTTGGATAAGCGCTAAAATCTATAGCTGTATGACTGCTGCTAAACGGCATGATGACTATGTTTTCATTGTCTTCAGAACTTAAATAGTATAAGTTTTGAACATTATTACCTGTAGAAATAGAAACTATATGTAATCCATTATCATCTTTTTTGATTTCTTTGGTAAATACGAAAGTCTTATCGTCTTTTGTAATTGTGCAACTTAATATATTATTGAGAATCATAACAAAAGGCATAAGCTTGATAGCTTCGCCAACTGCCTTTTCTGCTATAACCTTGGTCTCATCAGTAAGAGGGTATCGGAAACTTGTCCATAATTTCTTTTCTTTGAGTTCTCCTTTAGTAACCAAATCCATTGCATCATCAAGTTGCTTACCCATCTTGTCAATAAACTCAGGATCAATGTTGTCAAACCTTCTGTCTAAAGGAAAATCATTAATATCCGTGTAATGTTCGTCCCCTAAATCAAGAGATGACGTTATATAAATGATTCTACTGAACTTGTGTGTAGTCATAAAACCTGTTCCATAACGTCCTTTCTTTGTTTCATTTACTTTATCAGCAGATGTAACCTGCTTTATAAGTGAGGTAAATGTTTCGTACGAAAAGGGTTTCCCTTGATGCTCGAATAACAATTCATTATCATGTAGGATAATGCGGATAATAGCATTATCCGACAAATCACAAGCATTCTGTACCAATTCCCATATTGCTCTATCTCCACTATTGGCATCAAGATTATCAAGACCAGTTCTTATTTTAGTACAACATTGCCGATAATTTTGCACACGGTCATCATGCTTAGCCTTCTTTATAGCATCGTTTCTGTCAAAATTTTCCATAATTATTTTGTTTTTAATGATTAGTAGTTATGGTTTTACTTCTTTGCAATCAAGTTTCAAGCATTGTTTATTACAACTCTGTCACTTCCTTAAGGAACTTGCTACACTTCCTTTCTCAACTGGTTTCCATTACTGAAACTGAGCGAGACTGTAATCAATGTCTCACGTCCTCCATGATTTTCACTCG
>ERZ773276.1822-NODE-1822-length-14775-cov-38.652853_pt1 | contig 14775 bp, 17 predicted proteins | sample MGYA00511386_ERZ773276 | MGnify/ENA primary metagenome ERZ773276 (study PRJEB29015, sample SAMEA2737778) | human gut metagenome | biome: human gut; feature: human-associated habitat; material: faeces | place: China | collected 2012 ...
AGAGTTTTGGACCCTCTGTGGTATGGTTGAGCTGTCCACCATCGTATACGATGCGCGGCGCGCTGATGGCGTGACTGCCGTCGGCGGAGAGCTCCCACATGGTGAGCACACTGTTGAATCCGGCTCTGCTTCCGGCCCACCCATTGACGAGATAGCAGTGTCCGTCATCGTCCCATAGCGGGCAGGAGTCGATGAGACCTTTCCCGGGAATGACACATTCCGGTTCGCTCCAAGGTCCCTGAGGCTGCCGGACTCTCACGCGCATGATGCCTTGATCGGGATCTCCCCAATAGATAAAGTATTCCCCATTGTGATAGCGGATCGCCGGAGCCCACACGCCTTTGCCGTGCTGCGGCTTACTGAAAAGCGAGTCGGGCTGTTGCCGGTTGAGCGCATAGCCGAAGATCTCCCAGTTGACGAGGTCTTTGGAGTGCAGGATGGGCAGTCCGGGAATGCAGTTGAAGCTGCTCGCCGTCAGATAATAGTCGTCACCGACGGCGATGGCATCAGGATCACTATAGTCGGCGAAGAGTACTGGATTCTTGTACATGCCGTTGCCCAAGTCAGGATCCCAGACCTTGGAATGGTATTGTGCTGAGGCCGGGAGCTGTCCCATACCGGCACATAACAGGAGTGCGAGGAAAAGAGAATTCTTTTTCATTGGTCTGTCTTTTTGGGTTTCTTATCAAATAGGATAACTTGCAGAAGTCGTTTGGTTACTCACTTAACGTATGGCCATTCCATGATATTGTGTAGCCTCCGCGTAGAAAGTGGTAACGATGTGTCTTTAATAGAGTACGAAAGAACCTTGGAGAATACTTATAAAAAAAAGACAGCCTGAAATCACTTCCAAGCTGTCTCGTATCTGAAATTTGTAATTTTCAATGTAGAGCGACGATTCGCTCTCTTTGGTTATCCTACAATCTTTGTTCTTTACCTTTTACTAATACCTTACTGATTACAATCTTAAACCTAATAACTAAAAACCTAAATCTATTACTAACCTAAACAATCTATTAACCTTTTGACACTGCAAAGGTACGACGAATTCTTCGTACCCTCGAATATTTTCTGTAAGAACTATCTTTTTTCCCGTCTTTCTTAATCTAAATCAAGTCACTGCGTGCGATAACAAAAGTAAGTTACGCCGTTGATAAGGTTATGATACACTATTTTACTTTATTAAACTTTATGGCCGCTCCACCGTTCTTGAGCAGTGGCAGGGTGATGCGCTCACCCGACTTGATGGTGTGCAGGGTCGTCGATACCTTCGTGCGGGTGTTGAGCTTCGGGTCGTCCTGATAGAGGCCCATGGCGTACTTGCCTTTCTTTGGCAGGAAGTCAGCCGTGTTGACGGTGATCGTGCGTGGCTCCAAGCCGTTGAGCACACCGACGAACCATGACGAGCCGGAACGGCGGGCTTGCACGATATACTCTCCCGGCACGCCGTCGAGTGCCTTTGACTCGTCCCACACCGTGGGGCAGTCCTTCCAGAAGTTCAGTTCCTGCTCACCTTTGTAGGCGGTCGGCAGGTCATACCAGAAGAGGAACTGGATGGGACTGTAGTAGACCACCGACATGGCGAGTTGATGAGCCTTGGTGTTCTTCACCCGTCCGTTGAAGTAGCAGAGCGTGTAGTCGGCGGGTCCGGCGAGGAAGCGTGTGAAGGGCAGCGTGGTGTTGTGGCGGGCATCGGGCATCTCTTCGTTGCTACCAATACCCTCTCGCGTCATCAGGTTGGGATAGGTGCGGCTCCATCCCGTCGGACGGTATTCGTCGTGAATGTCCACCATCAGCTTATGCTCTGCGCATTTCTTCACGGCATTGTGCAGCCAGGTGGAGTCGGCCGACACTTTCGCGAGATAGCGCTCGGTGTTGGCTTTCCATCGGGCGAGGTCAGCGTTTTCCTTTGCTTTGGCTTTGGCCGATGCGCTGAGAGGGAACAGCAACATCGTCAGCAGGATAAGATAAAGGACTGTATGTTTCATGCGTTTCGTTTTTTATTAATATAACGTATAAAGTCTCGAATCTACGTAATGATAGTCACTTTTTTGTTTTGTGTTTCCTTGCTTCTTGCATATTGTAGTATGGTACTTGTTGGTTTTTCTGACAAAAAACGGGCTCTGAGAAGGCGTTCTTTTCCAGCAAATCGTCTTTTGTTCCGATTTTTGCGAATTTTGAGCGGTTTTTATAAAGTTCAGATACACAATAAGATATGGGAAATGACGCTTTTGGCTCTTTATCAGAAAGCCTTTCTGACCAAAAATTCTCTAGAGAATTTTCTGTCATCTCGGTTGTTTGACACGGTCATCTCACCTTTTTGATCGCATCAAAAGGCCTTTTTGACCAAGCCAGCTCACTGTTTTCTCTCTGAGCCGACCGTTTTTTGGTGTCTTCATCCTCGTTTTCCTTGATTTTCACCTCACGTTTCTCTCTAGAATGACTGGAAATGTTGACATAGGTTTGTTAAAAGTTTTGTCGGCTTGTCTTGGCTTCTTCTTTCTTCCTCCTTATGGTTTTATACTCAGTATTTATTCGCTTGCTTTGTTGCCAAATCCAAATAAATTGCGTAAGTTTGCAAATTCTTGCCGTTGACAATGTAGATGCCCGGCTGGGAGATGGTAGAGACGACCAGGTCAAAACGCCTTTCTGACCTTGTGAAATCACCGAGATGACAGCATCAGAAAGGCTTTCTGATAATGTAAAATTATGTTTTTCTTAATGAAATAAGTACTCTATATTTGTATTGCGTTGTGTATCAGTTGTTTATGGAAAGGATCTCAAAATTCGCAAAATTGAGAGCAGCATAGTGGTTGGTTCAGAAAATCGCATAGAAATCGGCCGAAAATTGTCAGTTTACTCAACAAAGAACATGGATAACAACATGCCCGTTGTATTGATGCTGTAAATGTTATATGTGTTATAAAATGTGTGTCATTGTTTGTGTATTTGCTACTTTTTTGCTAATTTTGCAGTATATTTGTAAGAACCGACGCTCGTCTCCTTTCTGCAGAGCAGCCGCGCCAACAACTTTAGGTACATGGAAAAGGTAAAAAGAAGTAAGAGAGAGTGGATGCGGCGTTATGTGAGCTTCGTCTTTATCCTGTTTGTTATCGCCTTTGGCACTTCGCTGTCGATACGGGCTAATCTGGGGTCGTCCCCCATCTCGGCACCACCTTATGTGCTGTCGCTCATCCCCGGCATACCGCTGACGATGGGTGTCATCGTCATCTGTATGCACGTGCTGTTTATTCTCATACAGATTTTGTTGCTCCGCCGTAACTATGAGTTGCGGCAACTCTCCCAGATATTGGTGTCGTTTCTCTTTGGCTTCTATACCGACCTGACCATGTGGCTCACGGGCTTCATGCAAGTGCCGGCGTCGCTGCCTTATGCTGTGGGCTATCCGCTGCAATTCGTGGAGTTGCTCATCGGTGGCGCGTTGCTGGCTTTCGGTATAGCTTGCGAGGTGCGCTGCGACTCGTTGATGCTTGCCGGTGAGGGACTGCCGCTGGCTATCTCCAAAGCTGTGCATGGTGATTTCGGCAAGGTGAAGATGTGCTCCGACACAGGGCTCGTGGCCATTGCCGTGGTATTGATGTTTCATTTTTGGGGGCGTTGGGACTGGAAGATGGTCGGTGTGGGTACCCTCGTGAGCATGTTCTATGTCGGTTTCATGGTTCGCATCTTTGCTCCACACATTGCCTGGCTCGACATCATCTTCATCCCGGTTGATGAGCGTCAGGAGGAAACTGCGGAGAAACACGAAGAAGAGGCAGAGGAAGGCGCCGTGCCGTTTGTCGTCACCATTGCGCGCGAGTATGGCAGTGGTGGCTTGACACTGGGTAAGATGCTCGCCCAGCGGCTTGGCGTGGACTACTACGACCATGCGATCATCGACGAGACGGCAGAGCGGTTGGGCTACTCCTCTGAGTTTGTGCGGGAGAATGAGCAGAACATCAGCAATGCCAAGTTATGGGAACTCATCTTCTCCGACAAGAGTATCCCGATGTCGATGAATCCCTCGCATGACGATGCCATCTTCGTGAGCGAGAGCCGCATGATCCGCACGCTGGCTGTGAAGAAGCCCTGCGTGATCATCGGGCGTTGTGCCAACTAGGTGCTGCGTGGTGATGCCAAAGCCTTCCGTGTCTTCGTGACGTCGGACAAGGACGATGCCGTGAAGCGGGTGATGGACAAAGACCATCTCGATGCCGCCGCTGCCACAAAGCGTATTGAACAAGTGAACAAGGGACGCAGCAACCACTACTTCCAATATACGGGGCGGCGGTGGACAGACGCCCACGACTATGATCTTGTGCTCAATACCAGTAAGCTCGGCATTAGCCGTTGCGCCGACATCATCGCTGACTGCGTGCAAAATGGACAGAAAGGATAAGTACAAGTATCTCTTTATTTGTTAATAAGTGATAATTATTAGCAGTTTTTCTCAGAAACATTTGGTAGTTTCGGATAATCCTCGTACCTTTGCAGTCGCAATTGAGAAATGAACATTATCTCGGTTAGCTTACATCGCGGAGTGGAGCAGTTGGTAGCTCGCCAGGCTCATAACCTGGAGGTCGCACGTTCGAGTCCTGCCTCCGCAACTAAAATGCCCGTAGACCTTTCCAATCAAAGGATTTGCGGGCTTTTCCGTTAAACCGGTCGGACTTTCGTGTTCGTGACATATCCCTTGATTCCGTCCCATGCGGCATCAGCGTTAAACTTGTCCATGTCAATCGAAACACTCACATCACCATCCATCTTCAAGTACTTGTTGTAGCCATGGTTGTTAACGTTCGCTTTTGTCAGTTTGCCACTTTGAAAGCGTTTCTCCAGTCTCTGAAGTCCTTTTTTTCTCATTGCCTCGTCCTTCGCAGCCCGCTTGTCGCTCATCGAAACAATGAGCCTGACTCCATTTGCCTTGTCTTTGCACCTTACATCGCCTTTTTTCAGATCCATTCCAAGTATAGCTTCCTTTACCTCTGCATCCTTCGCCTATATTTCTGATTGCGGCGATTATACCTTGATATGTATGTGTGTAAAAATTAAAAAATATCTTCGATTACGATGGCAAAGTTAATCGCTCTTTCCGATACTACAAAACAGATGACAGTGAAGTGGGGGAGTAAGACAGGCTTGGCTCATAAAGCAAAGTGATTCTCTGTTGAGAACAATAATAAAAATTACTTGTTTTTCTTTGCGTTTTTAATTATTATTGCTAAATTTGTACAAGAAAGTAAGCGTAGCGTAAGAAATGAAATAACGGAGAGAATAGCAATGGAAATGGTATTGGCAGACCCGCAAGGCATTACACGCATGGGACTCATGTATCTGCTTCACGAAATGGGGCAGGATAGTCCGCGTTATGTAGAAGACAAAGCCGGACTGATAGAAAGACTGAAGGAGTGCCCCGCAGAGATTATCATCCTCGACTACAATCTTTTTGATTTCTATGATGCCAACGAGATGTTCATCCTCAGCCAACGCTTTTCCAAGACTCTCTGGCTGCTCTTCAGTGAGGAACTCAGTGTAGAATTCATGAAGATGGTGATGCTCAACGGACAGCAGTTCAGTATCATAATGAAGGACTCGCCGCTGTCCGAGATTCGTGAGGCCCTTCGTTTTGTGATGCACGGTAAGCGCTTTATCTGCCAACATGCCATGGAGATGCTCCTTGAAGAGCAGTCCTCAGATAGCCATCCCGAGATGGTCAACCTCACCAAGACAGAGCAGGAAATCCTCAAAGACATTGCCCTTGGCATGACCACCAAGGAAATAGCAGCCAAGCGCTTCTCCAGTTTCCACACCGTCAACACTCATCGCAAAAACATCTTCCGCAAGCTCGGTGTGAACAATGTTCACGAGGCTACGAAATATGCTCTTCGCGCAGGACTCGTCGATGCGGCGGAATATTATATTTGATTCTGTCGCTCACTCATATTTTCCAAAAGATTCTGCGAAGAAATACAAGAAAGGCAGGAACCAAGAAAAATTCTCTTTCTCCGCAATACATTTTTGTATTATCCGTGGCGGATTTCATATATGTCTTGCGGGGAGAGAGTCTATGTCTTATTATGGATGTACGAGCGTGCCGATTTCCTCACCATCCATAACCTTCTTGAGGTTGCCCTTCTCGTCCATATTGAAGACGTAGATCGGCAGGTTGTTGTCCTGGCACATGCAGATGGCGGTCAGGTCCATGACGCGCAGGCCGCGGTCGAGCACCTCTTTGTAGCTGATGTCCTTGAACTTCTTAGCCGTAGGATCCTTTTCGGGGTCGGTGGTGTAGACGCCGTCGACACGTGTACCCTTGAGCATCACGTCGGCCTCAATCTCAATGCCACGGAGTGAAGAACCTGTGTCGGTGGTGAAATAAGGATTGCCTGTACCGGCAGAGAAGATGCAGATGTAGCCAGCCTCCAGGGCTTCGATGGCTTTCCACTTGTTGTAGAACTCACCGATCGGCTCCATGCGGATGGCTGTCATCACCTTGTTTTTCACACCGATAGCGCCTAAGGCGGAACTCAAAGCCAGTGAGTTGATGACCGTGGCACACATACCCATCTGATCGCCCTTGACGCGGTCGAAGCCTTTCTGCGAGCCGCTGAGACCGCGGAAGATGTTGCCACCACCGATGACGATACCTATCTGTACGCCCATGTCATGGATTTCCTTAATCTGTGCGGCATAATCACTCAGTCGCTCTGGGTCTATGCCATAACCTTGTTTGCCCATCAGACTCTCACCGGAGAGCTTGAGCAGAATACGTTTAAATCTCATATATTGAATGTTGAGTGTTGTTTGTTAAATGTTGAATGAATGGAATGTTGAATGATGAATGTTGAATTGCTGCAACGAGGATTATGGAATTCAGAATGGAGCGTGGCTCACGCTTTGATAATGAACTCCACCTCCTTGAAAGCATAGCGGTGGATGCGGTCCTCACGGTCACGAAGAACGAGATGGCCGTCGTCCTCCACCTCAACGAGTGCTGCTTCGAAGTCACCGTCGGCATCACGATAGGGATAGAAGCCGTGGAGTCGGTAGAGCCATGACGTGTAGTTGCCGATGATTGTGGCGTAGTCACCGTTGATTGTCGCTTGGATGTTAGCGTCGAAGCGCTTGAGGATGTCCTGCAACAGGGCTTCGCGATCTACTTCGTGACCTAAGATCTGATAGAGCGAGACGGGATTTGGCGCGTCGCTATGGAAGACCTGCTGGTTGACATTAATGCCCGGACCGATGATGCAGTTCTTGATGTGTCCGCCGCTCAACGTGTTCTCTATGAGAATGCCGCAGATCTTCTTGTCTTTCCAATAGATGTCGTTGGGCCACTTGATGGTGAAATGGTCGTTGTAGACAGCCAATGCATCACGGATCGCCAAGGCTATAGCCTCTGAGAGAATAAACTGACTGGTAATAGGAATCCACGCCGGATGACAGAGAATAGAGAAGAGTAGGTTCTTGCCTCTCTCGCTTTCCCACGTATTAGTCCCCTGTCCGCGTCCGGAAGACTGGAACTCTGTGGTGACGACCCAATAGCGTGCTTGGTCAGCCGCAGTGTTTACCTCGCCCTGCTGCGGGGCAGAGAGCATGCGACGGATATAGGCATTGGTGCTGTCGGTTTCGTCCAGACGTGTGATCCGGAAGCTATTCCCACTGTTGTTTTTCCTTTTAAATAAGGAGCGGATTGAAAGCATCTTGTATATGTTCTAATTGCGGATGAGGATCATTTTCCTCTCCGATGATAGTTATGATGTCGAAACGGAGCTCTTCCACGATGTCTCTGATCTTGACATACGTGTCGGCAGCGCGTCCGAGATGTCTCATTTTACGTATATCGACGGCATCTTCCGGGTCGGTGATCTCCTCCTTGCTTCGCGTCTTCACCTCCACGAAGACCACCGTCCGGCGGTCTGGTGAGAGGCACACAATGTCGAGATCGACCAGCCCTTTTCCCGGTCTCCAATCGCGATCAAGGATGAGATAGTCCTTGCCTTTGAGATATTGGGCGGCATATTCCTCGCCCCACTTGCCGACATCGTTGTGAGTAGCCATGGTCGCTGTTTATCTTCTTTGACGAAAGAATTCCTGCATCAGCGTGGAGCACTCCTTTTCGAGTACACCAGAAGTGGTGGATGCCTTAGGGTGCAAGGCGTGTGGCGCATAGCAGGTATAGCCCCGTTTGGGATCAGAAGCCCCATAGACGACACGTGCCACCTGCGCCCAACCCAGTGCTCCGGCGCACATCGTACACGGCTCCACGGTGACATAGAGCGTACAGTCGGTCAGATACTTACCGCCTAAGAGGTTGGCGGCCGATGTGATGGCCAGCATCTCGGCATGAGCGGTGACATCGTGGAGCGTCTCGGTCTGGTTGTGTGCCCGTGCAATGACGCGGCCCTTGTTCACTACGACAGCGCCCACGGGGATCTCTCCCTCGTCGAAGGCTGCCTGAGCCTCGCTCAATGCCAGTCGCATATAGTCTTCGTCGGTCATCATACCTTATATATATATGTCTACTTCACCAGTATCACCAGATACTTGCTTGTACTCCAGAATAGCTGCGGATTGGTGATGTGCAGGACGTATTGGTTGAAGTTGTCACGCTGAAGCGTATAGCTGCTTGCCGGGTGCGTGGTGAGAATCTTGGCATATTTGGAGTAAAGCTTGATGTCCTTCTCCACTCTGATGTCGATCTTCATGAAGTAGTTATGGTTGAAAGACGCCTGCAGCACCTTTCCGCCAACGAGGATATTCTGCTCTTTCAGCTCGCTCTTCGTACCAAAGACATACCATGCCGTGTTGAGCTGCATGTCCTGACTATTGATCGTCTGTGTTTTCTGCTCACTCTCGTTCTGCAGGTCAGTGATGTTGTTATTGAGATTGTCAATGGTCTCGTCAAGTTCCGAGATATGGATGTCCTTGGCATCGAGCTCAGCTCTGAGCTCTTGCAACTGTTGATCTTTCTCGCTCATGCGTCTCATCAGCCCCTCGATGGTGCGCTTGAACTCCTGACTTTTGAAGCTGCTCTGCCTGAGTTGTTTTTGCAGTTTGCTGATAAGAGCGCGGTTCTCTTGCATCTTGTCAGTGATGACCTTTATGTTCTTGGCGATCTCCTTGGCTTTATCCGTAGCATCTCCCTCGCCGGTCTGTGCCACATTGACACGGTTCTCGGCTATGTTGATGACCTCGAAGCCATCCTCAATCTGGTTGAGGGTCGCCATCATGTCATTGATCTCGTTGTCGCGTTGGGCGATGATTTTATTGAGCGAATCAGAAGTCTGGATATTTTGGAGCATGACGGGTGCTTGCTTCTTTCCCTTGCAACCAGTTACAAGAAGCGCTATGCATGTGAGAAACACGCACAAGAAAGAAGTATGGAGCAAGCGTAATGTCATACCTGATGCTTTTTCGTATCTTTGCCAGCCAGCACGATGACGATCTCGCCTCGCGGTTCTGTAGCCTCGAAATGAGCGATAACCTCTTCGAGTGTGCCTCGGACGTGTTCTTCATGTATCTTAGAGATCTCCCGGGCCACGCTGACCTGCCTGTCTGCGCCGAACACCTCGGCAAACTGCTTGAGCGTCTTCAGCAATCTATAGGGCGACTCATAGAAGACCATGGTACGTGTCTCGTCCTTCAAACTCTCCAGTCTCGTCTGCCGTCCTTTCTTTTGTGGCAGGAAGCCCTCGAAGCAGAAACGGTCGCAGGGCAGCCCCGATGACACAATGGCAGGGATGCAGGCTGTGGCACCGGGCAATGTGATCACCTCGATGTCGTTGCGTGCTGCCTCACGGGCAAGGAAGAATCCCGGGTCGCTGATGCCCGGCGTGCCTGCGTCACTGACCAGCGCAATGTTCTGTCCGGCCTTGAGTCGTTCGATGATACCCGACGTTGTCCCGTGCTCGTTGAACTTGTGATGGGCCATGAGATGATTGTTGATCTCATAGTGGCGAAGGAGGTTGCCTGAGGTTCGTGTGTCCTCAGCCAACACCAGATCAGCCTCTTTGAGTGTTTTCAAGGCTCGCAGTGTGATGTCTTCCATATTTCCCACTGGAGTGGGGATGATATACAATGTACCCATAATCATTTGCAAATATAAGCAAAATAATCGCTACGCCCAAATTTTATTTGCTTTTTTCTTTGGTAAGCAGAAATGTAGATATACAAATGATGTCTATTCGTCTTTTCTTATTATCTTTGCAAATAAAAAGAAAAAGAATAGATGACAGAGAATCTGATAGGGGAGAGCCGCCGTCCCGGCCGCATCGAGGTGGTCTGTGGCAGCATGTTCTCCGGCAAGACAGAAGAGCTGATACGCCGTCTGCGCCGTGCCCGCTTTGCCAAGCAGCACGTTGCGATCTTCAAGCCGACGATGGACGTGCGTTATTCGCCCCGCGATGTGGTGAGTCACGACCATACAGCTTTGAGATCCATCCCCGTGCATCAGTCCGACGAGATACTGAAGTTGTCGGGAGGATGTGATGTGGTTGGTATCGACGAGGCACAGTTCTTTGACGACCATCTTGTCGCTGTGTGCAACAAACTGGCCTATCAGGGGGTACGCGTCATCATTGCCGGATTGGACATGGACTTCCTTGGCAATCCTTTCGGACCGATGCCTGCGCTGATGGCGGTGGCCGACGAGGTGACCAAAGTACACGCCATTTGTGTCAAGTGTGGATCGCTGGCTTATGCCAGTCATCGGTTGGTCAACGACAAGGAGCAGGTGATGCTCGGCGAGAAGCAGGAGTATGAACCCTTGTGCCGCGATTGTTTCCAGAAAGCACTCCTGGACGACAAGCGTAACGCACAAAGCCGCAATCTCTTCGAAAAATAGCGCATGGGCAACTGTGCGCAATGAATTCATTAGTCAATTATCGTATTATGCCAAAGGAAATCACATTTGATCGTTTCATACGTTGGGTAGGAATCGGAGCCATCGTCTTGGCCGTATTCCTGCTGGTGGACTATCTGAGCAGTGTGCTGCTGCCTTTCTTCATCGCGTGGCTCTTCGCCTATCTGCTCTATCCGATGGTGAAGTTTGTGGAGAACAAACTTCATGTGCGGGTGCGTGCCCTGTCGATTATCATCACCATGATCGTGGTCTTTGCCGTCATCGGCGGTATGCTCTATTTCATCATTCCGCCAATGATCGAACAGTTCCAGCGGTTGTATGTCATCCTCACCCATTGGGTGCATGGAGCAGCGCACACTAACAACATCAGCGGGTGGATTTCCAACTGGCTCATCCATAACCAGCACACGGTGGAACACTTCTTTAAGAGCCCCGACTTTACCAATATCCTGAAGAATGTAGCCCCAAAGCTGTTCTCAGTAGTGAGTCAGACTGCGAGCATCGTGATGAGCATCGTGGCATCGCTGATCACCTTATTATATATGTTCTTCATCCTGATGGACTACGAGTTCCTTACCAACAACTGGATTCGTATCTTCCCTGTGAAGAACCGTCCGTTCTGGCATGAGCTTGCCGGAGACGTGGAACGGGAGTTGAACAACTACATCCGCGGTCAAGGCCTCGTGGCTCTTTGCATGGGCGTCATGTTCTGCATAGGCTTTACCATCATGGATTTTCCGATGGCTATTGGCTTAGGTATCCTCATCGGAGTGCTGGATTTAGTACCTTATCTTCACACCTTCGCCCTCATCCCTACGGCTTTCCTTGCCATGCTCAAGGCTGCCGACACCGGTCAGAATTTCTGGATGGTCTTCGGCTTGGCTGTTGGTCTCTTTGCTTTGGTACAGGTGATCACTGACATGATCGTCACGCCGCACATCATGGGCAAGGCGATGGGACTCAACCCGGCCATTCTTCTGCTCTCTCTTTCTGTGTGGGGTGCTATTCTGGGATTCATCGGATTGATCGTTGCTTTGCCGTTGACGACACTGCTTATCACCTATTGGAAGAAATACGTCACCAAGGAGGAGAGTGTCGGTAGGCTGAAGGCTAAACCGATATCCAACAGCCGACGCGACCAGACGCCTCTACAACAGAGGAGTGAGGCTTCTTTTGAAGATTGAGATAGGTGCGTCAAGACGCATATCTCTACATTTTGGACAAATGATAGAAATTTTTTCGCATGAAAAAGACCATATTATTATGCTTCGGACTTTGTCTCTTGATGCTGTTTCCCTGCATCTCTTTGTATGCTCAGGTGGTTGACTTGCCCCGCAGCTATGCCTATATCGTCAGATATGACAAGAGCCACACGCTCATGCGTCAAGGTACAGACTTCAATGTCGTGGACTTGGATATAGAGTGGCCCGTGGTAATAGACTCTACACAGGTCGGAGCCCTGCAGCGGCAGATTGCCTCTACGGTATTGATGTCCGATGGCGTTGATTATGACAAATCAGTGCACGACTTCCTCGCGCGCTATGGCACACCGGTATCAGGAAAGCTCGACAGTCTGCCCGATGACCGTCACTTCTGCTATGTCACCGCCTCTGCCACGATCAAAAGCTACAGTCCTGGCAAATATATCGTCTATCAGCTTGACCGCAAAGTGGCGCCGCAGTCACTGAGTTCACAGCAAGTTGCGGATGACCATTTTATCTGCGTCTATGATCTCCATACCCAGAAGATCCTGCAACTCGGTGATTTGATGAAGACCTATCAACTGCAATCTTCGGCCGAAAGCCCTTTGGTCACATTGCTGACAAGCGTGCTCAACGACAATGAATACAATCGTCTGCAATCCGTGGAGGTGTTGGCTGTGTGGCCGGAAGACTCTCTTGTAGGTATGCGCGTCAGATATGGTTTTGACAATGGCGGCTATACTTCAGAGTTGAAGATGCGCTATGACTATGCCAAATCAGTATTGACCAAGCAATACCGCAACCTTCTGAAACCGGCAATTGCCCATCAAACTGTTTATGCCTCTCTGCCACTGAGCCTTGTGAAAGACACACTCTGCTATGATCCCGATCAACTGCCGACAGAAAAAGACCATGATTTAGCCAAACGCTATATGGCAGCTCAGACCATCTCAAGCTACCAAGGTACCGGCACGGTGCTCGTTTCTTATGTTGTCGACCGTGACGGCCGCCCGACTGATTTGACGGTTGTCAACCCTGTCTCACCTTCCGCAGACCGTTGGGCCGTGTCCGTTGTGAGAGGTATGCCTCCTTTGCAACCAGCCCTGAAAGCTGGCAGACCCGTCCCCACACGGTTGATACGGGGTTTCAGATTTCAATAAAGTGACAAAGGATAACTGACTTATACACATTATATATAGGCTATACTTATTATATATATGGGCTATACACATTATATATATAGTATAGTTTATACTATTTCCTCTTATAGCTAGCATCGTAGCAATGTTTGGGTTGGTTGATTGAATACCTGTTCTATTAGATCTGAACGTACTCTCAGAAGATAGACACCTTGATAAATTGAAATTGAAACATTGTTTTTTGATTCATAATCTATCAAAAAACAACGTTTTTCTGTATCTGTACTTTCGAATCGTAAGCTTTAATTCTTGATATATATCAATTTGCTTATGTGGTAAATGTTACTTACAAATATGGTTTTTTATATTGTAGTTAAATGCATAGGAGTCTCGTCTGTAAACTGAAAATTGTGTGCGAGCACTTACATAATGTCATGTTTGAGCCAACTAAGTATTGCATGACAGATACCAAAGCTTACACTTTGCTTGTTTTGACTCGAAATTCTTTCAGAATAAAAACAAAAGTCTCTTTTAAATTATAATCAAAATTTGAGCTAAAAATAATGATAAAATTGTGTTAAAGGAATTTGGAGATTCAATATAAAATGCATACCTTTGCAGTGTCAAAAAGAAAAAGTAAAACTAAGAAAGGAAACCGATATGAAAAAGTTGATGATTTTATCAATGATGTTTCTCGCAGTTCTGAGTGCTTCAGCTCGTAAGCATGTGAGCGAGAGTGCAACTGTCGTTGCAGACACTATCTACTACGCTGCAAATCAGCAGAACGTACAGGATCGTGGTCAGGCTGCTTACTATCGTCTGCTCAAGCAGGATGGTAAAGGACTCAACAAGGAAGATGTCTTCCAGGACTTCTATATGAACGGGAACCTCAAGGCCGAGGGTGGATACAGCTTCATCGATCTCGGTAATGACAAGAACACCGTCCTCAACGGCGAGGTCACTACATACTACATCAACGGCAAGGAGAAGCTCCATGGCAACTATGTCAATGGCAAGCGTCAAGGCTACTTCACATTGCAGCTCCGCAACGGTGGTGTCGCTGTGGTAGAATACAACAACGGTAAGTCGAAGTACAACTACTTCATGGTTACCATGCCTGACGGCACTCAGGAGAAACGCCCACTGAGCGAGATCCAAGAGTTGCTCCAGTAATAGAAGACCATAGTTCTCAAGATACTAAAGTCAGACTAAATACATCTTATTTTCATAAATAGAATCTCTCTTACAATAATAATACGATTTATTTTTTAATTTCTTTTATGAGCCCTTTGTTCGTGAGAATGAAGGGCTTTTTTGTTTTTTGTGAATAGGAATAGGCTGCTGGATGTTATTTATCATAACAGCCATTATGCGCAAAACTGGTTTCTAAGCCTCAAAAAGGGAAAAAAAAGATAGTTCACTACGTAGGAAAACACCTTTCCCTGCGTAGGAAAAGATCTTTTTCTAGGTAGGTTACAATATCAGTCACATGTTTTTGACCCCTCGAACACACAGCTTGTTGTGTACTGATTTTGGTTGACAGTTTCGTTTGTTATTCCTAACTTAGTTT
>ERZ773276.1823-NODE-1823-length-14767-cov-4.019032_pt1 | contig 14767 bp, 10 predicted proteins | sample MGYA00511386_ERZ773276 | MGnify/ENA primary metagenome ERZ773276 (study PRJEB29015, sample SAMEA2737778) | human gut metagenome | biome: human gut; feature: human-associated habitat; material: faeces | place: China | collected 2012 ...
CGATCACCTGATCAAAATGTTTGAAAACACCATCGTAATCATGCACCAGATCATACCCGGCATCGTTTACATGACAGGTATCAAAACAGACTCTCAACCGCTCCTTTTTGTTCACTCCATCATAGATTGCCTTAATTTCTTCAAAGGTTCTTCCAATCTCACTGCCCTTTCCTGCCATCGTTTCCAGAGCAATAAATACCTCATCCTCGTTCTCATCCAGCACCATATTCAGCCCGCGGACAGTCTGTGCAATTCCGGCCTCTGCACCCGCATCCAGCGCGGATCCCGGATGTAACACCAGGATATTGCTTCGCATAGCAGCCGTGCGCCGGATCTCCTTTTCCAGAAACTGTATAGCCAGTTCAAATGTCTCCGGCTTTACCGTATTGGCAAGATTGATGATATACGGTGCATGAACCACGATTTCCCGGATTCCAGCCTTTGTGGCATACTCCCAGCCCGCCTCAATATTTAAGTCTTTGATTTCTTTTCTCCGGGTATTCTGCGGTGCCCCTGTGTAGAGCATCAGCACATTTGCCCCATAACGCTCCGCTTCCTTCACGGATGCCAGAAACATCTCTTTTCCTGCCATTCCCACATGAGAGCCTATTTTAATTTCTTCCATTTTATATGTCCTCTGCTTTCAGCTTTTTCTTCTGCTGATGTGCAGTAATTGCGATCAGCAGATTTTGCGGAATAAATCTTCCGCATATCGTTGCTGCCTTGATTTCAGTCGTCGGAACAATGAGCACTTTGCGTCTTTTCATCTGCTTTAATGCATATCCGGCGCAATACTCCGGTGTGATTCCGGCCAGTGCAAATTCAACATTTGCCACTTCATTGAATTCCGTATTCACCGGACCCGGACACAATGCCCCTACATATACCCGGCTGCCTCTCTGTTTCAGTTCTAGCGCCACTGCCCGCGTCAGACTCGCCATATAGGCTTTGGTCGCATAATAGGTGGCCATATACGGGCCTGCCGGAAGCAGTCCTGCCGAAGAAGCGACATTTAAAATGTAACCGCCCTCCTGCTTTTCCATGCGGCGAAGCATCAGTTTCATCAAAAGATGCATGGCCTTGACGTTCACATCAATCATCTGCATTTCCTTGTCTGCATCTGTCTCCAAAAAACTGCCGCAATCACCGAATCCCGCATTGTTGATCAATATCCCGACCGGAACCGGTTCCAGCTGCTGCATCAGACGGTAACACGCTTCTTTTTCGGACAGATCCGCCGTGATAATCATGCTTTCTGTCCCACTCTTATTTAATTCCTCTGCCAGTGCCTGCAACCGGTTTTCTCTTCGCGCAACCAGTACCAGACGGTATCCTTCTGCCGCAAGCTGTCTTGCAAATGCCCTACCGATTCCGGAGCTTGCACCGGTGATTACTGCATATGATTTTTTCATTTTACATCCTCCTAAAGCATAATGAGTATAACACAGCAGCCCCTGGTTGTCTAATAAAATCAGGGCTTACAGAGGTTTCCCCCTGTAAGCCCTATGGCAGAAAATGAGTATAAAACTATTGTTTTAAGGTTCTGGCTTATTTCACCTTTACCTTCATCCTTACTGTTTTTTTGGTTCCGTCTTTTAATGTAACCTCTGCGGTCACTTTTCCGGTTCCTTTCTTCTTTCCAGTAATCTTTCCATTTTTATTTACGGAAACCACAGACTTCTTTGAAGACTTATAGGTAATCTTTGCCACGTTTTCCATATTCAGCTTCTTGTTCCATTTAAATACGGTTGTCTTTTTTGTAGCAACATTTACTGTGGTCTTTGCTGGCTTAACGGTTTTTGCGATCTGCTTTGCCTGAGCCTTTACCTCAGCCTGTGTCTTTACGACATAAGTTCCCTCACCCTTAAATGTCAGTGAGACAGAACCATCCTTTGCGACCTTGTATGCTTTCTGGTTTACAAGAACCAGTTCCCCGGTCTTTTCATCTTTCTTCATTACAGCAAGTTTTGCACCCGCTTTGACATCTGCTGCATTTACCTGTAAGGTGTATGCGGTTGTTCCGTCCGCTTTCTTCACTTCCTGTGTGATGGTCACATCTTTGGTTCCGGCAGCTTCTGTCACTGCTTTGATCACATCGGCAGTCACGGTTGCTTTCACACCGGTTTTGCTTGTTTTTCCGGTTGCTTTAACGACTGCCTCTGCTGTTACTTTTCCGCTGGCATCTTTGGTCACAGTAACACTTGCTTTCGTTCCTTCCGGAAGTTTCTCTGATGGAACAGTAATCTCCGTCTTTGTGTCTTTCTTAATATCCTCCGAAGGCTTGGTTTCGGTTGTTGTGCTTCCACTGCTGGATGAGCTTCCGCTGGATGAGTTTCCGCCGGAAGAGTTCTTTTTCAAAACAACGGTTCCACCGTCTGCAGCTGCAGGAATGGTTACTTCTACCTTGCCATTGTTTACGGTATATGATGTTCCGGAATACAGATCTTTCAAAATTGTTCCGTTGCTTTCACTTACCGGAACTTCTACAGTTTGTGCAGCACCCTTGATATTTAAACCAACATATAATTTAGTTCCTTGATAACTTCTGGATACAATATCATAGCCTTTTTCATCGGATGCAACGATCGTTTTTCTGTCACCTCTTGCAAATACATCTGTGTATGCATTACGGATGGAAAGCATCTTCTTATAATGTTGATATGTCTTATTGTCATTGTTTACCATTGACCAGTCAAAGTCATAACGATTTGTCTGATATGGATAATTATTTAATCCTGTCAGGCCAATCTCTTCCCCATAATAAATAACTGGCTGTCCTTTTGCCGTAATCTGCAGGCTTGCTGCGACCATGGATGCTGCAGGTGCTGCATCTTCTTTCATTCCACCATCCAAAAGTTTCTGCTTAAATCCATCTTCATCATGACTTCCAAGAAACTGTCCTGTCATGTAAGTATTATTTAACGCACTGTTTCTGGATGCCAGGAAATTTTCTACAGAAGAAATATTTCCTTTTACAAAATTAGCTGCCTGATCATTAAAATCGAAATCCAGATCAGAATCCATTTCGCCGGTTCCTAATGTATTACCGTTAGAAGCATAACCTCCTCCTGCATACTCTCCAATCATCTTAAAATCTGAATCTACTTCCGTCAGAGCATTTTTTAATTCTGCCCAAGTATCGTTTTCCACATGTTTAACTGTATCAACACGGAAATAGTCGATGCCAAAATCTTTCACCCACTGGGTCTGCCACTTGACAAGCTGTGCGCTGACCGCAGGATCTTCTGTTCTAAAATCTGGTAAATTACTTAAGGAATCTTTCTGGTCACTTCCGGATACAATATCGTCTCCGCTTCGGATCATACCACCAAAATCCGTATCATATCCTGCATGGTTAACCACAATATCTACCATAATACGAATACCGCGGTTATGTGCCTGATCGATCAATGTCTGGAATTCTTCTTCTGTTCCAAGCGTTGGGTTCAGCTTTGTAAAATCGCTTGCCCAATATCCATGATATGCAGCATTGTACGGAACATCTTCTTTTCCCGTGTCAGTTACCGTAACTCCCGGAATATTTTCTACAATAGGAGTAATCCAGATTGTATTAATTCCCAAATCCTCTAAATAGTCTAACTTTTGTGTAATTCCTGCGAAATCACCACCATGATACAGACCTGCATTATCCTTTCCGTAAGTCTGTGCTCCGCTTGCTGTATTGTTTGATTCATTTCCATCAAAGAAGCGGTCCGTTACCATAAAATAAATAACGGATTCATCCCAATCAAAATCTTTCGCATTTTTCTTGGTTCGAGCAGTCACTTCAACCTGTACACTTGTTGAATACTCATTTCCATACTGATCTGTTACAACAATTGGCAATGTTTTCTTACCTAGCGAAGTATCTGTTGTGGCTGATATTGTTACCGCCTGCAAATCCGGTACAATTGCCAATGTACTGCTTCCACCTAAAGAAGAAACATCAATACTTGCAGATGCAACTTCCATCTTCTTTGTATCATTCTCATCCTGATTTACAGTAAATTTTACGACATTATTCTCATTATAATTAAATGATGCATTCATTACCTCTGCCTGAATAGTGGCATTCAGCTTATAATACTCAATATAAGAATAATCGTTTCCCTCTTTTTGTTCCTGCTTATTGTTATATTTGTCTAAAATATATTCATCCCCGACTTTATAACGATAATATGTACGTCCGCTTTCCAGTTTGTTATAGTTATACTCAAAACGCTTATTCCCAGCATTATAAGTCATTTCATATTCCGTACCATTGATATCTACAGATACCTTCATATCTGCAAGCTTATCATCAATTAAGGCGTTATCATCCCGATAATAAAATGCAATCTTATTTTCTTTTGGAAGGACTTCATATCCCTTATTGTATGGAGCACTCAATATAGGTTCTTCGCCCTGTTTCATGTTCGCACATACGACATTCTGATCCTCTGGAAATGCAATAGAATGATCTCCACCATCCTTGACCCAGTCAGAACCGGAAGAATCCACTGCAATAACGAAATCAACTTTTGTACAGCTTGACTTTACCGGAACCTTAATTTTCCATTTTCCAGCTCCTGCGGATTCAAATTTTTTCAATTCTGCCGCAAAACCAGTAGTCCACGAATAAAACTCCGGAATGGTTGTTAAAGTATCATTTTCATATTCCAGATAAAAATATCTTGGATCTTCTTTGGTAATGGTAGGTTTTTTTGTGACAGGTGTTTTTCCATACACATACCATAAGGTTACTTCTGAAGTATTCTCATCAATAACATAATATTGATTGCCATCTTTTCCACCATCCCAAGATCCAGCTTGATCTCTAGCAATAATTCCAAGTGAATTGTATGGCACCGTAACCGTTCCCTGTACCCATGTTACTTTATTTTCTGTATCTTCTACCGCTTTATTTAAAGTAACAGTCGTATTGTTCTTGTCACTCCCACCATTCTCAAAAATGTAAATATCCGATACCCCGGGCTTCATTTCCAAATCCTGAGAATACATATTTATGGTTACCTGATACTGCTTTTCTACAACTGGAATTGTCAGTTCCTGTTCGAAATCACCATAAGAAACAATAACCGTCACTTCCGTCAAAGACGTGTCTTTTGCAACAGAAAGCGTATTGTCTTTCAATGTTACTCCCGCTATTTCTTCTTTTAACCTATAAGAAACATTAACATCATTTGCATCAGCTGAAGTGCCATCATAATACTTTGCAGATGTTTTTAATTCTTTTGCTTTTCCCTTTGAAATATTTCCATTATCAACTACAAGTTTCTTTAACTTTTTCTGGATAACCTCTACATTTTTTGATGCATCTGTAAGATCAATGGTAAACGTAACATCTGAAGGTGCTTCGACTGTTACGCTGCGGTTACCATCACTACCAGTTCCATATCCCCAAGGTTTATCCCAGCCACAATTCTTAGGATCCTGTAAAATCTTATATGAATATGTACCTTTTGCAACATTATGAAAAGTAATACTGAACTTATTTTCATTTGAATCATCCTGCATCAATACATTTCTTGTATCATTTGCATCCCATTTGCTATTTCCAGTCAATTCGGAATCTCCTGCAAGTGTAAATGTATTTTTAATTTCAGCAGCTTTAATTTCTGTTGTTTTTTCAGCACTTGTATACCATTTTCCCACTGAAGGATCAAAATATGCTTCTTTATATCCTTCATTTGCAATTTGGGCATTCCAGCATTTGTATTCTTTACCTGTTTTAACAAACTGCAAGCCTTCTATGGTTCCGGAAATTGTTACATATCCCCATTTACCATTTGCCGAATCGGATAATAATGTTGGTAATTTTTTATTTCCCCACGGATCAATTACCTGATCAAAATTCCCTTCTGTAACTTTAGCATTAGACCAAACATTTACGCCCCAATCCGCTACTGTAGTTCCATCCGGCAACTCAAAATATAATTTTACAGCTGCCTCTTCTGCTTTTGCCTGTACCGCCCCAATCGGCAAAAGTGTCAGAACCATCGCAATTGCAAGTAAAAAACTCACAAAACGGTTCTTTGTTGAAAACCTTCTCTCTCCCATTTTTTCCTCCTTTTGAATGATTTTTCGGGTTTTTTCGTCTTTCATTATACTTGAAAATGTATACGAAATAAAGTTGGAAAAACTGCTAAAAAACCTCTGGAAATTTTGTCTAAAAATTCCAGAGGTTTTTTCAACTTATTATACACATTGTATATTCATTTTTATTGCTGCAGTACCAGCTCGCGCCCTGTCACATCCAGTTCCATGCTCTGTGGATCTTTTTTATACTGCTCAAGCACGGTCAGCCACAGCATATGTACTTCGTAGATCAGCATCTGATCCGCTTCCACTGCATACGGAGCTAAAACATCCACATCGAAGAAGCGGATGCCAAGCGGTGGCAGAAAAATCAAATTGCAGGACTTCTTTTTCTCTCCGCAGGTGTAGATCTGCTCATAAGAAACCAATAGAAATTCTTTTTCCTGATCCATACAGTGATAGGAAACAAAACACTCATCTATCACCCAGGTTTCTCCCTCTTCGGTTTCCACTGGTTTCTTCGCCGGATCATTGTACTCAGTAGTCTGACACTGAATATCCCAGTGCAGTTTTCCTTCCCGTGTTTTTTGTATCATATCGGTCACTTTACGGACCAGCTGTTCTTCCTTTTTCTTCATTTTCACGCCTGCTCTCTCACATAAATCTGTGACAGATTGTTCATAATTGCCGCAGCAACATCCGGTTTATTCATAGAGTAAATGTGAATGTGGTTGACTCCGTTGGCAATCAGATCAATGATCTGCTCGGTTGCATAGGCAATTCCTGCCTGCTTCATGGCTGCAGGGTTGTCCCCAAAACGATCCACAATGCTTAAAAATTTGGCAGGAACCAGATTTCCGGTCAGGGAAATCGTTCTCTTCACCTGTGCTGCATTGGTAACCGGCATGATTCCGGCAGTCACCGGAACATCAATTCCTTTTGCAAGTGCCTTATACAGAAAACGATAGTAAATGTTATTATCAAAAAACATCTGTGTGGTCAGATATTCACAGCCTGCATCCACTTTTTCTTTCAGATGATCCAGATCTTCATTCATATTGGCAGCCTCCGGATGTCCCTCCGGATAACATGCACCGCCGATACAGAAGTCTCCTGCCTCCCTGATCTCACGAATCAGCTCAATCGCATGGTGATACTGATCCGGAAGCGGAAAATCCGTGTTTGTCGGAATATCCCCGCGAAGTGCAAGGATGTTTTCGATTCCGCGCTCTTTCAGCTCATGGATTACAGTATGTACCTTTTCTCTTGTGGAAGAGACGCAGGTCAGATGTGCGATTGCCGGCACCCCATAAGAGTTGATCGCATCTGCGATCTCTACGGTATAATCACTCGTTCCGCCGGTTGCTCCATATGTACAGCTGATATATGCCGGTTTCAGCTTTGCGATTTCTGCTGCAATTGCCTTATAATTCTGCAGCTGTGCTCCCTGTTTTGGTGGAAAAATCTCACATGAGATGGTCACCTCATTCTTCTTTAAAATTTCCGATACTTTCATATTTTTCTCCTGTTGTTAAAATTTTCGAAGCTCATCTGTGCCGTCATCCATAGTATTGACAATACGCTTAATCTGCACAAAATAGGAATAATTATCATTTACATGAACTTCACAGCGATCTCCAACTTTATGCCCGAAAATAGCTGCGCCAAGTGGTGATTCTCTGCTGATCAGATTTTTCAGTGAATTGCTTCTGACTGTTGTCACCAGTTTATATGTTTCCGTCACATCGTCCTCTTCAAAATAAATATCGACGGCATTGTTCATTCCAACTTCATCTTCCGGAGAGTCTTCAGAAACAATCACTGCTGTCTTGATCATTTTTTCCAGATAACGGATACGGCTTTCATTTTCGTTTTTAAACTTTTTGGCTGCCTTATATTCAAAATTTTCGCTCAGGTCTCCCTGGGCACGTGCTTCTTTTACATCTTCGAGGGCTTCCTTCCGAACCACCAGCTTCCGGTGCTCGATCTCTGCCTCCATTTTTTCAATATCCTTTTTTGTTAATTCATCATGCATATTCTGCCTCCAGATATTAATCTAACATTTTACATACAAAATCGCAAGTCCTATCTTCCTGCGTACAGACACTGATCAGATATCTGTCTTTTATGGTTCCCAGCGGAATTTCTTTATAGTATTTCCCATGCAGGGTATCCACGGTATGAAATGCCTTTGTCATTCCTTCCCCGGTCATTTTCACATAGCTTTCTTTTCTTGTCCAGAACCAGAGCAGTTCCTGCGGATCATCCCCGGCATCTTTCCACCAGTTCCATTCCGCTTCCGTTAATATCCGCTTTGCCAGCTTCTGATTGCGGGCTTCCTGCCAAAAACGGTTCTGCTGTTCCACATCCACACCTACCGGGACATCCGACAGTGCTCCCACTGCGTATGCTCCCGCATGGCTTAAATTAAAGAAAACCCCATCTTTTTTCAGACGCGGCTTTCCATGTCCTTCCAGCCCAAAAGATTCTTCGGCATAAGGGATCTGTTCCTCCAGCAGCATATGCCGGAGCAGAAGACCCGCCGCAATGGATCTGCTGCGGTTTTCTTTTCCTTTTATTGTTCTTACTTTCTCCCTGCGGCTCTCCACAAGAAGAGACAGCGAATTCTCCTCTTCTTCCGGACGCTGGAAACAGACCGGCCGGATATATAGTTTAAGCATGTAATGCTCCTAAAAATCCACACGCCAGCACAAAAATGCCAAGAATGATCCGGTAATATCCAAACACCTTGAAATCGTGTTTTTTAATATATCCCATCAGAAAACGGATAACGATCAGGGAAACCACAAATGCAATGACACATCCCACAAACAGGATAATGACCTCAGATGTCGAAAAATCCAGTCCAAACTTTGCAATCTTTAGGATACTGGCACCAAACATAACCGGAATGGCAAGGAAAAACGTATACTCTGCCGCAACAGTTCTGGACACCCCGATCAAAAGTGCTCCGACAATCGTTGCACCGGACCGGGAGGTTCCCGGAAAGATCGCAGCGATCAGCTGAAACAGGCCGATAAAAAGTGCCGTATCGTAACCGATATCCGCAAGCGTATGGATTCTGACATTTTTCCCTTTATGGGAATTCTCAATCAGAATAAACGCAATACCAAACAGAATCAGCATGACAGATACCATCTGGTAATTGTAAAAATGTTCCTCCACCCAGTCATCCGCAAGAACACCGATCACCGCTGCCGGAATGGTAGAAACCAGAATATGAAACCACAATTTAAAAATATCTGTTTTGATCCATGCGCCCGGTCCCCGTTTTGCCAAAGGTGCCACGTTATTTTTTCTTCCAAACGGCCAGATCTGACTCCAGAATAAAACAACGACTGCAAGAATCGCCCCCAGCTGGATTACGACCTCAAACATGCTGTAAAATTCATCACTTACTTTCAGTTTGACCACTTCATTCAGCAGAATCAGGTGTCCGGTACTGCTAATGGGAAGCCACTCGGTCACGCCTTCCACAATTCCAAATAAAACGGCTTTTAATACCTCAATCAGTTCTATCATTTTTTTCCTTTCTATCGCTTACTTTCGTCAAAATCCATCTGATCCATATATTCCTGCGAAAAATCCGGATGGGTAGACAGCTCTATATAATGCATACTTTTCCGGATTGTTAAAAGCTGCTCTCTTGCTTTTTTTGAAATAGCTGCTGATACTGCGCCTTCTCCGGCTGCATTTCCAACTGAATCCGTAATCGGAAGTAATTCCTTTGGAATCAGTCCAATCGCCGCTGCCGATTCTTTTTTCAGATAGCTGCCAAAACCACCAGCAAGAACGACATGATCCAGCTGTTCATACGGAGTGTGGCTATCCTGCAGCAGAATCCGCATTCCGGCTGCAAATGCTGCCTTTGCAAGCTGTAGTCCCCGGATATCTTCCTGCGTCACACATACCTTATGTGCCAGCCAGACACATGGCTGTCCGGCATATTCTCCCAGATATTTCCGGTAAGCAACTGAGACCGACTGTTTCTGCTTTAACAATCCTGTGTGATCAAGAAGCCCCATCTCTAAAATTACCGCAAGTGCATCAATCAGACCGGAACCGCAAATACCACATGCCTCCTCGTCTCCGATTACCTGCACCCGGATTCTTCGCTGGTCGAGCCAGACATGGGATATCGCTCCGGCCGCTGCCGGCATTCCCATCGCCATCTCCGCACCTTCAAATGCAGATCCGACCGCCGTGGCACAGCAGTAAATCTGCTCTTCGTTTCCGACCGCCATCTCTCCGTTCGTTCCAATATCCAGAAGAAGCACTTTCTCTTTGGGGTTCTTCTGCATCACTGCCAAAAGATCCGAAGTAATATCCCCTCCGACAAATCCGGCAACCGCCGGTGCTATGTATACCGATCTGCAATCCGTAAGTCCAAGCTGCTCTCCGGTATACTCTTTTCCAAAGAATTCCTGCGGCATAAACGGCGTCACCCCGATGGAAACAGGCGAAATTCCCGCAAACAGATGACACATTACCGTATTTCCCACCACGGCAAGACGGTGAATCTGTTCCTCTCTCCCTGCTTTTTTCTGCAGCGTCCGAAGCATCTGTGCAATCTGAAAAATGATCTGTTCTTTTAATATCTCCAGTTTTCCTGCTTCAGATGCCTGAATGCGTGAAAGCACATCCGCACCAAAGCTTCTCTGTGCGCTTGGTTCACTGACCGTTGCCAGCTTTTCCCCTGTCTTTCCATCAATCAGATGGCAGACTACTGTCGTTGTGCCGATATCGCATGCCGCATCCAGCCCTTCTCCGTCATCCGCCGGATAATGTGTGACAGTTCCGTTTTCTGCAATTTTAGACTTCTGTGCACGAAGCTGCACCTCCGGAATTGTGATGCGCATCCCATCGGTTACTTTTGTCATACAGGCAAGTACTTCTCCCATATGTTCCACCTCTACGGTACACTTTCCGCATCTTCCCCTGCCACCGCATGGTGCCGTCAGCACATGGATTCCATGTTCCTGAAGTGTCTCTAAAATGGTTTTTCCTTCTTCTGCATCAAGTTTATGTGATTTTTTTTCAATTATTACTTCTATCTGCATAGGCTTTCTTATACTCTAAAAGCAGCAAACCGGATCAGATTCGATTCGCTGCTTTTTACAGGCTCTGTTACTTGTTTCGATTACTTGTTCAGAGAAGACTCACGGTAAATGATATCATCTCTTCCCGGTCCGTTGGAAACCATGGTGATCGGATATCCAATCTGTCCCTCGATAAACTCAATGTACTTGCGGCAATTTTCCGGAAGTTCTTCATACTTCTTGATACCGCGGATGTCACATTTCCATCCCGGAAGCTTTGTGAGTACCGGCTTTGCCTTCTCCAAGAGACTGGTAACCGGAAATTCGGTTGTCACTTCTCCGTTGATCTCGTATCCGGTACATACCGGAATCTCATCCAGATATCCTAATACATCAAGTACAGTAAATGCTACATCGGTTGTTCCCTGCAGACGACAGCCATATTTGCTGGCTACACAGTCGAACCATCCCATTCTTCTCGGACGTCCGGTGGTTGCACCGAACTCTCCACCATCTCCACCGCGACGGCGAAGTTCGTCTGCCTCATCTCCGAAAATCTCACTTACAAATGCACCGGCACCTACAGCAGAAGAATATGCCTTACATACGGTAATGATCTGTTTGATCTCATATGGCGGAACTCCTGCCCCGATTGCACCGTATGCAGCCAGTGTGGAAGATGAGGTAACCATTGGATAAATTCCGTGATCCGGATCTTTTAATGTTCCAAGCTGTCCTTCTAAGAGAACCGTCTTTCCTTCTTTGAGTGCCTTGTCCAGGAATAAGGAAACATCACATACATATGGAGCTACCATATCGCGGTACTCATGTAATGTATTTAATAATTCATCGGTATCAATCAGTGGCTTGTGATACAGATGCTCTAAGATAACATTCTTCTGTTCTGCAACACGTGCTACCTTTTCTTTTAACAGTTCATCGTCGAAAAGTTCACTTACCTGGAAACCGATCTTTGCGTATTTATCTGAATAAAACGGAGCAATACCAGATTTGGTTGATCCGAAAGATTTTCCTCCCAGACGCTCCTCCTCGTACTGATCAAACAGTACGTGATACGGCATCACAATCTGTGCACGGTTGGACACAAGAATCTTTGGCATCGGAACGTTGCGGTCTGTGATGGACTTAATCTCTTTGAAAAGACGTGGAATATCAAGTGCCACACCATTTCCAATCACACTCGTTGTATGACTGTAAAATACTCCGGACGGAAGTGTATGTAATGCAAACTTTCCGTAGTCATTTACGATTGTATGTCCTGCGTTCGCACCTCCCTGAAAACGTACAATGATATCGGCCTGCTTTGCAAGCATGTCCGTAATCTTGCCTTTGCCTTCGTCGCCCCAGTTAGCACCAACAACTGCTTTAACCATCTTTTATTCCTCCTGTATGTCTGCTTTAACTTTCCGTGCGCACTTTTTTACGCACGAAAACGGACAGGTGTAAAAACCCATCCGTTTTTACTTTATGATTATAAAGGATTCCCACTGAAATTACAAGTCATAAACTTTAATTTGTTAGCATATGAAAGTTTCCAAAAGCTGCCTGCTACGCTTCAATCTTTTTGGAACATGCGATCGCAAGTGCTCCCGGTCCGATATGACAGGCAATGGATAATGACAGTGGCTGCATGACGATCTCATTGTCCGGAAAGACAGCCTGCACTTCTTCTTTGAATGCCTCAGCGGCTGCAGTGTCAAATGTATAGGCCAGTTCCAGATTCATCTTCTCCCCATTTGGGCTGTGAAAACGCTTCTCAAAATCATTTTTCATAGCTTCGGTCATGATGGTTTTTGCCTGCTTTACCGTACGTGCCTTTGCAAATGCATCCAGCTTTTCTCCCTGGATCTGTAATACCGGTTTCAGTTTCAGTAAGGTTCCCAGTGCTGCTGCAGCCGGTGTAATACGTCCGCCCTTTTTCAGATACTCCAGTGTGTCAACCATAATGTATATGGAGGATTCAAATTTTTCTTTTTCCAGAATCTCTTTGATTTCTTCTGCACCTTTTCCCTGCTCTGCCAGCATTTTGGCATCGAGCACGGACTGCCGCATTGTTACGGAAATACGCTGGTTATTGACTACCTGTACTTTTCCGTCATAGTCCTGGGAAAGCATATATGCCGTCTCACAGGAACTGCTTAAGCCCGAAGACATCGGTATGTATACAATTTCATCGTATTCTTTCAAAAGTTCATCCCATTTATCGGTCACATCTCCAACCAGCGGCATGGAGGTTTTGATCTCTCCGCCCTCTTTGAGTTTCTGATAAAACTGCTCCTGTGTCAGGTCAATATCTTCATAAAACATCTGTCCGTTAATATAAAAAGGCATCGGCATTACCACTACGCCAAGTTCTTTTGCCTCGCTTTGTGTAATACCACTGTTACTGTCCGTTACAACAATCACTCGATTCATTTTTTCCACTCCTGATTTTCGTTGTTTTTCCAAACGGTTCCTTTGTCTTTGAACCGTTACGCTTTTACTATCATATCATAGGACAAAAAAAATGAAAAGCCTTGATTTTCAAGGCTTTTCATATCTATTTCACATAGTTTTTGATACTATGTTTACTTTATAACGCAACGGTTATGTCCGATTACATCATTCCGCCCATTCCCGGAGCACCGCCAGCTGGCATTGCAGGAGTATCCTCCTTAATGTTTGCAACTGCAGACTCTGTAGTAAGTAAGGTAGAAGCAACGGATGTTGCATTCTGCAGGGCACTTCTTGTAACTTTGACTGGATCAAGAATTCCAGACTCTACCATATCAACGTATTCTTCTGTAGCTGCGTTGAAACCGGTTCCTGCTGCAGATTCTTTTACTTTATTGATGATAACAGCGCCTTCGAGACCTGCGTTTGCTGCAATGTAATATAACGGAGCTTCCAGTGCTTTTAAGATAACCTTCGCACCTGTCTTCTCGTCTCCCTCTAAGGTATCAGCAAGCTCTGCAACCTTCTTGGAAGCATGGATATATGCAGATCCACCACCTGCGATAATACCTTCCTCGACTGCTGCACGGGTAGCATTTAAGGCATCTTCCATACGAAGCTTTGCTTCTTTCATCTCGGTCTCTGTTGCAGCACCGACACGGATGACTGCTACGCCGCCTGCCATCTTTGCAAGTCTTTCCTGTAACTTTTCTTTGTCAAATTCAGAAGTAGTTTCCTCGATCTGTCCACGGATCTGTTTGATACGTCCCTGAATCTTATCCTTGTCTCCGGCGCCATCCACGATAACGGTGTTCTCTTTCTGAACCTTAACGGATTTTGCACGTCCAAGCATATCCATGGTGGTATCTTTCAGTTCTAATCCAAGATCGGAGCTGATCACCTGACCGCCGGTAAGGATTGCGATATCCTCAAGCATGGCCTTTCTTCTATCACCATATCCAGGAGCCTTGACAGCTACTACGTTGAATGTACCACGCAGTTTGTTTACGATCAGTGTGGTAAGTGCTTCTCCCTCGATATCCTCAGCGATGATCAGAAGTCTTGCACCGGACTGTACGATCTGCTCCAGCAGTGGCAGGATATCCTGGATATTGGAAATCTTCTTGTCAGTGATTAAGATATATGGATCATCCAGGTTGGCTTCCATCTTATCCATATCGGTGCACATATAAGCAGATAAATAACCTCTGTCA